>Ga0268266_10002096_pt1 | contig 22057 bp, 20 predicted proteins | sample KBSS13metaG_FD_190356 | JGI IMG/M metagenome (GOLD analysis project Ga0268266, IMG submission 190356) | Switchgrass rhizosphere microbial communities from Kellogg Biological Station, Michigan, USA - KBS S1-3 metaG (SPAdes) (version 2) | ecosystem: Host-associated > Plants > Roots > Rhizosphere... | reverse complement strand
TTTAATAACTTAAAAGAAACACTTTCTATTTTATTAATATAGGCCAATCCATGACGCACCCAAAATCTATTTTCACCAATTAAAGGTACCACATCTGCAACAGTTCCTAAAAGTAATAACTCATAGGCTTTAGGGGGAAGTTCTAATCCTTTTTTTTCATATAATAATGAAAGCAATTTGAATGTTACTCCAACACCCGCTAATGTTTTATGAGGATAGGAACAATCGATTTGATTGGGGTTAACAATAGCAAAAGCATCAGGAACTGCACTATGAGGCCTATGATGATCAGTAATAATAAGATCAATGCCGAGCTCCTTTGCACGCTTTGCTTGATCAATAGCCGTAATACCATTATCAACCGTTACAATCACCGTATAATTATTTGCTGCTGCGCGTTCCACAATTTTGGTGGACAGCCCATACCCATCACGAACACGATTTGGTAAAAAATAATTAATTTTTGCACCAAGAGGCAACAAACAAATCATCATTAATGATGAAGAGGTAATTCCATCAACATCATAATCACCAAAAACCAAAATCTGTTCTTGTTTTTCTATTGCAAGAAGCAATCGCTCCACCGCTTTTTCAGCATCTTTCATAAGACGTGCATCTGCCACATTAGCTTCAAAACTAGTAAATAAAAATGATTCCAGAGCAGTTTCATCAGTAAACCCACGAGAATAAAGTACTTGTGCAACAGCAAATGATAAATTATATCGTGATGCAATAACTGCAATTTTTTGTTCATCTACTAAGGGAATTTTCCATACATATTTTTTGCCCGAGATTATCTGATTATTCATAAGCTTTTATTTAAAAATTGTTGTAATGCTACACATGTATATTTAGATTAATATATATTTCACCCAACAACAATCTCTTACATTTAAATAAATTTAAGCCATAACAGAATTAACCACTTTTAATTTATTATAAATTTACAATAAACCACTACAATCAAGCCACAAATGTATCATACAAAATAAAGTAAACCCACAAACAAAAGCCATTACTTTTAAAAAATATCTCATTACTACCCTTTAAAAAACTCACCTCTTTTTACAAATATCCTAACTAAAAACATCCTTCTGATGCAACATAACAACTACTTATAATGTAAAACAGTCATAAAAAATAGTATTTTAGCTAGTAAATTACTAAAAAACAACACTCCTCATCTTTTCTTGACGATAAAAATCAAAAATATATAATCATTAAGTATACATCTTTACAAATACTATAATTTTTAACTCCACGGTAATTACAAATATGACCAACAAAAAAGGGATTTTTTATTTAATATTATCTGGATTATTAAATATCTCCTGCAACCAATTTGCAAGTGACTCCTTAACTCCAAAAGATTTTACCGAGCTACAAAAAACATTATATGTGCTCTCGATACAAACAGAACGTTATGAATTTAAACAAGATGGTACATTCGAAAAACCCTCTACCTTTGAATTCAAAACACTACATTGCCTATATGCCGATCCCATAAAAATAAATTCTGAGTATTATTTTATTTTGACTATATTAGATAAAGAACATAGGTTAACATTAAGTGAGCAACAAGCAAAACAAATTCTACAACGAAAGGTATCTGTTTTTTTTACAAACAATGACCAGGATTATTGCGTATGCCCCAATAAAACATTAACTCAAAATCCAGATGCTAATGAATCATCAAATAAAACTACGCTAGAATCGAATAATAATAATAAAACAACTACTATTACAAGCTATTGGAATTGGAAATCTCTACCACATCTTGCTCTCGAAGGTACTATAGTCATCATTATTACTTTTCTTCTCATTGCTATGAAAAAAAGAAATTTTTATGTTCTTTAAAATACAATTTTTTTGCGGTTACTGTTTTATTAACTTCTTCATGAAATACTTGAAAATCATCCTTATTCATTTGACAAAATTGTTCATTCGTATATTTTTCTATACACTGCTGATAAATTATTGTTTCAATATTCAAACGGTAATAATGATTTATAATAATATTAACAACATCATTATCTACAACATTCATTTTTAACATCAAATAAATTTCATGGGGAGAAATAATATCTCGTAAAAACTTAATATATGCTAAACTAATATCTCTATTAGCGTTGCTCATTGCATAATGAATTGGAACGTAACCATCTCCATCTAAACTATTGCTATCCAACTTTTGCGGATTTTCCTGAGCATGCCGTAAGAGCACCTCCAAAACTTGTAAACTATTCATCTTACAAGCTATATGCAGTGGCATCATGGAACAATAATTATCTATATGTTTACTGTGATAAATAGAACCATCCTCTGTTGGGCTATTTTGATATACTGTCTTAAATGGTGAAATATTTTGTATATAGTCATATTTCAATAATAACTCTACTACTTTTTCTTTATTGTCAATTGTATGCCTTTTTAACCACTCGTCTCGACGGGAAGTAAAAGTAAGTTGATAATTTTCAGGACTCTTGAGTAATTCTTTCCAAAAATTATTAGGATTATACTTATAATATTTGTTAAGCAAGCTTACAGTTGTTGGTTTAATTAAAAAATCAATAAAAAGAAATTCTTCTTTTTTTATTGCATCAAGAATAACTTTGAATATAGTATATTCATCTGCAGATTCATATTCATTTTCTTCAAAACACTGTTTTTTTTTCGAAAAATGCTCCTTTCTCCCTTGCTCTATTGCATCACAAATCAAAATAATTAATGAAGATTCTGTGTGTATATTTTTGTAATTATCATTAGATTGCAATAAATCAAGAATCCACCTACTAGAAAAAGCATTTTCTTTTGACACCAAATCCATAACAACTCTCTTTTGAAATGTTTTTATATCGGATATTTCTTCATCCTTAATGGCATAATTTTGCATTAAACAATCATGCTTTACATTAGCATTCCAATGTATTAGCGCAAGAAACTTCTCGCTCGAGTAGGTTACAAATTTTTTCATCAACCATTTATAGAGAAACAAATTATTTCTATCCAGGATAGATTGAATAAAAAAAACATAATTTTTCCCTATGTTAAAGGAAGCTTCTACATTATCTTTCTCTATTTTTTTAATTAATTTTTCTATTCTCTCACGATTATTGTTGTATACAACCTCAACAGTTCCCTGGACAAATTCTAACCTATCGACTTCGTTTAATTTATGATACACGTGCCAAAAAACCAAAAACCGTACATCCTCATTTTCATATTTGTACCTATCATCTAAAGAATTCATAGTATGTTGCATAGTACTTATACATATACCTTCCACATAATTATATTTCATAAGCAACCTTGCCATTAAACCTCTATAATCTATAAATCTACGCCTGTCTGAACATCTAACACGCTCTCTCATTTCAGGTGATAAAGGAATAAGAAATTCATCGCAATTATTGATTATATATTTCCATAAACTATTAGGATTATATTGATAGTACTCAGCTAAAAAAGCTACCGTTATTGGATCTATTAAAAAATCGATAAATTTAAGATTGCCTTCTTTTAATGCTTCGATAACCATCAAAAGCATACAATCTTTACCATTAGATTGTATGTTAAAATAATTATTACAACATTGCTTTTCTTTGGCACAGTATTTATCAATCGAAGCTATCAATTCTTTATTGGCTAGATTGAATACATAAACTAAATCACCATAGCAAGAAGTCAATTTTGTCGTTTGATACTCATTTTTGATAAAATTATAATCATATAATAACTTAACAGCATATTGCATCGGCACTTTTCTAAAACAAAATTTTTTACATTTTTCATTTAACAAATCAAAGCTGCGTTTAAAAATTTTTTTTTGAGAAAGAGAATCTAACAAAGCCGGACAAACAACCTTGTTTTGGCTGTTTTCCAACACACTTACTTGATAATATTTTTTTATAATTAGTTTTACTTTGTTATGATATCTGTTATATACTTTTCTATGTCGTTCCTTATCAGACAACATCATAGTAAATAGACTTTGACTATAAAAAAAGGCTATCGTCATTATTGTTATTTTTTGCACAATTGTTATATATGTATAATGCAAATTATATAATTATTCTTTTATACGCAACGTTGGAAATAAAATTACATCACGGATTGATGGCGCATTGGTCAAAAACATAGTTAATCGATCAATTCCAATCCCTGAACCAACAGTAGGCGGCAATCCATATTCCAAGGCTGTTATAAAATCTCCATCATAAAAATGAGTTTCATCCTCTCCATCTGCCCGTGCTTTTGCCTGATCATGAAAACGATCTGCCTGATCAAAAGGATTATTTAACTCTGAAAAACCATTTGCTAATTCCATACCCGCAATATACAATTCAAAACGGTCAGCAAAATCATAATTGTGTGCATTACGTTTAGATAAAGGGGAGACTTCAATAGGAAATTGTGTAATAAATGTTGGCTGAATTAACGTTGATTCTACGAGCTCTTCAAATAATATATTCAGTTTATATCCCCATGAAGGATTTGTTTGTTCAAGCTTAAGAGCATGTTTTGCAAGAAACGCATCAATTTTGTTTCCTTCAAGATCTTCAACATTACATCCAATAACACGCGCTACCGATTCTTGCATAGTTAATCGTTCAAAAGATGCGCCAAAATTCAATACATAATCACCAAATTGCACTTCCATCTTTTCACACACAGTATGAACAATATGCTGCAATAATTGTTCTGTGAACATCATCATAAATATATAATCATGATGTGCTATATAATATTCTACGGTAGTAAATTCAGGATTATGACGAATAGATAAGCCTTCATTACGAAAACAACGATTAATTTCATACACACGATCAAAACCACCAACAACTAAACGCTTTAAATATAATTCTGGTGCTATGCGTAAAAATAATTCCATATTTAATGCATTATGATGAGTAGTAAATGGCTTTGCAATTGCCCCACCAGGAATTGGATGAAGCATTGGTGTTTCCACTTCTAAAAAACCATGCTGATTAAAAAATGCTCGCATTGCGGCAACAATTTGCGAACGCTTATAAAAGCGCTCTTTACTTTCTGTATCAGTAATAAGATCTAAATAACGTTGACGGTATTTAATTTCTTTATCTGCTATACCATGAAATTTTTCAGGCAAAGGATGTAAACATTTACTGAGCAAGGTAAATTCTTGCGCTTTAATAGTTATTTCACCTGTTTTGGTGCGAAACGAATGCCCTTTACACCAAATAATATCACCAAGATCAATGTAATCATTTAAAAAAGTAAAAGCTTGTTCTCCAATAATATCTTCACGCAAATAAAGTTGTATTTTTCCCGAACGATCTTGAATAGTGAGAAATCCTGCTTTACCATGCATACGAGAAGTTAGCACGCGACCAACAACTTCATAAGAAGGTGATTCTTTTTCATCAGAAAATTCAGCTAAAATTTCTTTACTGGTAGTATTTGGAGCCTTAAATGCTGGCCATGGATTAATCCCGGCGGCTTGCATTTTTTCAACTTTTTCTACACGAATTTTATATTGCTCATCCCCTGAAATTTCAAGTAAGCTATTTTTTAATTCCATAATAAATATCTAAAAAACCCTTCGACAAGCTCATATTTCCGTTCGTCCTGAGCCTGTTAAAGGATACGAACAAAAAACAATCAAAAGTGCTTCAATTACCTATTTTAGTATACTCTTATACGTATTTTTCTCAATAATTATTCTCATATAGGCAAGAAAAAAGTATAATGCTTTATCCTTTTATTTTAGCAACCTTCTTTTTAATACCAAGTATTATAATGTCCATGTAAAATAATAATCCTAAAACAGTAGCTGCTAGAAAAGCGGAGCAAATGATAGGTATTAAAAAAACAACTGTAGCAATGGAAACGACAACTGGTCGTGGAATACATAAATTGCCTAATAAAACAACATTGCATACATAGTGTTTAAACATAATTGGACTACCATAGCAAATAAAATTGTACTTAACCCACAAAACCATGCTTCTTGATATATACATAAGAAATTTTTAGCTAAAAGACTCCATACGGATGGAATTATTTTTGGAGGAACTTTTTCTCCCAACAATAAAAGCGTTTGATTCTCTGTTAATAGCAGTTTCGGCAACATCAATTTTATTGCATCAGGAACATTGCTTTTATATAGTGTCGTTGTATCTTGATCTAATGAAATAATAGAATCACTCGGTTGAGTAATAATTTTATATAATATGATCATTCCTAACCATTTATTTTCATCAAGACCATTCTGCTTGACATTCAAATATGATAAAGCCTCTTTCATATTCTTATCATACCAGTTCACTACATTTTTTTTAGAAGATCTATAAGACTCGTGCTCTACTATTAATTGTCCATTGCAACCTGAATTAATAAGAAAACTACAATACTGAGGACTACGTTTACTCCAACACTGCTGAGTCGCTGGACAATAAAAGACATATTTATGTTTTGAAGAAGAACAAACATATGGATAGTTTTTATATTTTACTGCATAGTTACATTTTAAAAACAATAAATTATCGTCACTACTCCATTGTACATTGGAAACACTTTCTAATCGTGATTCTTTTCTGGGCAACATATCACTCTGACCTTGCAAATGTCGGCTACCTTGTAATTTTTGAGGAATGTCTATCAAAAAGTAATCTTTATGTGCCGGAAAAGCATATAAATATACACGCTCGCTCCCGATCCACCCTTTAGTTGTAATAACACAAAGCAACGTGCCCTTATTATTCAATGATAATTTTAGTATTCCCTCATTATTATTATGCACAATTATTTTTACATCTTTACCATTGTTTTTTACAACGAATAATGTTCTGCATGCTGCAACAACTATGCAACTAGCATCTTCATTAATTGTAATTGCCCCCGCAAACATTCTCTCTTTACCGGGATCGTTTAAAACAACAATTTTTTTTTCTTGTTTATTATTAAGATCTATAGATTTTAAAATAACCTGTTCACTATAATCACATGTGGCAACATAAACCTTATCTTTGCCAAAACAATAGACATGACTAGCCCCTATAGGCAGCTGCGATGCCTCCCATAAAGGAATTATCTTTGGCCTTATCTTTGTAGATGTAAAATCTATTATATCAGATGAATATCTGGCGTAATCATCTACAACCTCTGTATATTCCACTATAGCATATAAGCCATTTGGATGTATGGTAATATTAGGTGAGCTTTTAAAAAAATGTTTCTCAAGCAAACCGATCTCTCGCTGAATAGTACCTTGACTATCTTCTATCCTAAGCTTAACAATAGATCGGCTTTCTGCTAAAGTACCAACCTTAAACAGCTCATACACCCCGTATATTCTTTGTGTATTATTTAAAAATAATAGCCTTGCTGCACAACGCTCATCCTTTCTACCAGCTATCTTTGTTCTATCTTCTATCAGCGTATGGCTGTAAGGCTTTAACAATCGCACATCTAACCGAGTATCCTGGATGAATAGAGAAATAAAAGCTTTTTGCCAATATAAAGATAATTTTTTTATTTCTTTTAGTTTAATTTGATGAGTCTTAAACTTATTGTACAATGCATTTTTTAATTGTTTATTAGATTTCATTTGAAAATAATCATGAAAATGTATCGTATCCAGAAGCTGATCTAATGACAGCGTAGTATAATCAAAATTTGGTTCATATCTTGCTGCATATGTATTCAATTCGTTTTGCGTTACAAATGACTTATCTGTCCATAATAAAGGATGTTTAGAAAAATCAATTTGGTTGTGAGATTTAAGCATTGCTAAATACTGACTATGCTCTTGAATAACTGGTGGTATCATTAACTCTCTAGTTGTCACATTGTCCATACCAGATATTACAAAACAAAACCCAAACACTATAATACAAATTGATTGTTTAAGAATATAAAATGGCATTCAACAAGCCTAGTTTTTAATAGAACAGTCTCTTAGATATTACTCAATAACAGCACGATAATTTTCTTCTATCATATCCCAATCAATCACATGCCACCACGCATTAATATAATCGGGACGCTTATTTTGATATTGTAAATAATACGCATGTTCCCATACATCAAGACCCATAATTGGAATTGCATTATACAACAAAGGAGAATCTTGATTTGGTAACGCCATAATTATTAATTTTCCAACTTCATCAATAGAAAGCCATACCCACCCGCTACCAAAGACAGATTTAGCAGAAGTGTTAAAAATATCTTGAAACTCTGCAAATGAACCAAATGTCTTTTTTATTTCATCAGCTACAAAACCCTTTGGTTGACCACCACCGTTTTTTTTCATAATTCGCCAAAAAAGAGAATGATTAAAGTGCCCTCCTGCATTATTACGCACATCAGCACGAATCTCTGTTGGAACTAATTTCAAATTAAGCAATAAACTAGAAACCGATGACGGTTCAAAATGAGGACATTTTTTCAAAGCTTTTTCAAGCTCATCTATATATTTTTGATGATGTTTATCATGATGAATTTCCATTGTTTGTGCATCAATATATGGCTCAAGAGCACCAAATTCATATGGCAAAGCAGGTAAAATCAATTTCATAATAACTATCCTTAATTAAAATTAAAATAAATAACATATAGCATATCAAACAAACCTAATTTCCTATATAAAAAATTTCATCCCCTTTTCGCGCCATCTGTAATTGTTCTCGTGCAAATTTTTCTTTATAAAAATCGTTAGTTTTCCATACATTAATTTCTTTTTCTAACTGTTCAACATCATTATTAAGCATCGTAATAGTATTTTCTAACTCAATAACATTCTTTCTTTGAAGTTGTAAAACTTTAATTCCATTTATTCCAAAACAATAAATATATCCAAATAAAATCATTTCACTACACAATACAATCCTCATACAAATCTTCTTTATTCTCATACTATCTTTCCTTACTGATTTATTCTTTTTCTTATTATATTATTCAATTTTATTGACTTATGTTGCAAGATTCAGACTTTACTAAAGAAAAAAGGAATCTTAATGAAACGTAAAGATATAGGCTTTATTTTTATCTCTATTTTACTCATAACCATTCCAACTATCTCCCAAACTCCTGAAACTATTACCAATATTCAATCTGCCCAAGTATCAGATCAAGATTTTGATAAAGTAATCTTTGATTGGTCTTTAACTTTTGCACAAGCAATGAACATAGCACATGAAAAACATTATGCTATTACCGATCCGGTCGATAATATGATTAAAGCAATTGATGGCTTTATTAATTCGCTTGATGCTCACTCCAATTTTTTAGATCCTAAAACATATCGTGAAATGTTAGAAATGACTGCGGGAGAATTTTTTGGTGTAGGAATTGTTATTGATAACCTAAGAAAATCTCAAGATAAATATTTAACCATCATAGATACAATTCCTGACGGCCCTGCTGATAAAATAGGCATTCAACCAATGGATAAAATTGTAGAAGTTGATGGTGAAATTCTTGAAGGTCTTAACACAGAAAAAATAATTTCAAAACTCAAAGGTGAACGCTATACCCCGGTCAAAGTTAAAATCATGCGTGAAAACAATCCTGATTTACTCTCATTTGAAATTATACGTGACATTGTCAAAGAACAACATTCTCTAAGTTTTCATATCAAAAGCCACAATATAGCTTACCTTTCTCTGAGTATGTTTACTGATACCGCATACAAACAAATTGAATTATTATTAAAAAAAGCACAAAAAGAACAGATTAAAGGCCTTATTCTTGATTTAAGAAACAATTCAGGAGGATTACTAAATTCTGCCATTGATATTGCTGGATTATTCTTAAAAAAAGGAAGCCTTGTTGCGTTAACAAAAGATAAAAATGGTAAACAACTTGAAGAATATAAAACAAGAAGAAATCCCCTGGCAAAAAAAACTTTACCTATTTTTATTCTGATTAATAATTACACCGCTTCAGCAAGTGAAATTTTGGCGGGATCTCTTAAAATTCATTCAAATGAAACCAATGATTATTTAGTTTTTCTTGTGGGTACCAAAACATTCGGTAAAGGTTCTGTTCAAGAAGTTATTCCAATAAGCAACAACTGCGCTCTTAAAATAACCACGTGCCTTTATTTTTTACCTGATAATACCACTATTCAAGCACGTGGCATAGAACCTGATTTTATAACCGAACGCACTACACCGCCTACAGAACAAATACTATGGTTTGTTAATAATTATGGACGAGAAGAATCTCTTGATAATTATATAAAAGTAACAGCTGAGGGTATTCCTTTACCAAAAGAAAAAAAGGAAAAAAAAGAAGCGGCTCCTAAGAAAAAAGAAAACCGTCGCTACGATCGAGCTAAAGAAATGCTTCAAACGGATAACCAATTACATACCTGCATTTCTCTTATTAGCATGCTCCACACAGCACAACTCTATACCCCCGATCTTGTTAAAACCAGAGAAGAAGCACTAACCTACCTTAAACAGAATTATATTAGTAATGATAAACTTGAAATTGAAGAGGTTAAAATATAATGAAGAAAAACATACTCCTTTTTATCTTATTATTTTTTAGCAATACGTCTTATGCTCTGATTATAGAAAGCGATAAACTCTCAACACTTCTTGATTATATTGAACCTGATACGCTTGTTGTTCTTGATATAGATAACACTCTAGTGCATCCAACAGAAGAATTAGGGAGCAATGAATGGTTTTCCCATGAAGTAGAAACAAAAATGATTGAAGGCTTTGATGAAATTACTGCGGTATATTATGCATTACCCAAAGCATTTTATGCTGAGTTTAATATTACCTTACAACCCACAGAACCAGACATCCCAGAACTTATCCAATCAGTCTTAGAACAAAACATTCCTGTCATAGCACTTTCTACGCGCAGCCTTTTTATTGCAGAGCGCACATTGGAACAATTAGAAAAAATTAATATTTCTTTTTTCATCCCAAACATAAATCCCGACGATCTTATTTTACCCATGACACATCCTTGTTTGTATAAAAATGGCATCTTGTTTGGCGGCAATAACGACAAAGGATATGTCTTACTTTATTTTTTTAATATCATGAATTATCATCCAAAAAAAGTAATATTTATTGATGATAAAGTAAAATATCTTATAGCGGTAGAGCACGCCTTAAAAGATAGCGGTATTGAATTTATAGGTATTCGTTATTCTGGATGTGATGAAAAAGTACGTAACTTTGATCCTAAAAAAAGTGATTTTCAATGGCAAGCTATAAGAAAAAAACATATTATTGCTGAAAATGTATAAATTAATATGACAATAGAATAAAAATTTATTATATTGTTTTATTGATAATATTATACAACCTCATAAAATACATACAAAAAAAATATGTTTACCACAAAAAAATCATTTTTCATCATAACTTATTTCATTATTTATACTCCTAACTCTTATTGCATGGATTCAGACTCTTATTGCATGAGTCCAGGTTATGTACCTTTCATTCCTACACAATACCCCTCTCCTGGTGAAATAGTAGAACTACTTTTTAATCAAAACACCATACTTGCTCAGCAAAATAAAGATCTTATGGAACAAAATGAAAACCTCCAAAAACAATTCGATCACACCAATCTAATTCTTCAACAAACACTTACAAATAACATACGTACATCATCTCTTATGCTTCAGACTAATCTGATAGTTTCCACTGAATTCGCACGAAGCACAATAAGAAGACACCATAAAAAAAATCTCAGACAAATAAGAGCCGTACGTCCAGTGGATCAAAGCGCAGTTACTCGCGCCCGTACTAAATACAACAAGCAGTTAGATGACCTTGATAAAGCACTAGCAGACAAAATTAACATACTTCGTAATAATAAAACGAACACTGACAAGACTCAATAGTAACCTTTTCTTAAGATTAGATATGAAAATGTATGTACGGATACAAAGAATTCTATCCGTACATACATTTTTTCATGTCTAATTTTAACAATCAATAGAAAACCTTATAAAAATACTATCACTTTTCAAGTGCTATTAAAACCATTTAATGATATACTTTTTGCGATATTTACTAAAAAATTTTTACAAAATTGAGAAATAATTATGAACAATAAAAATCTTCTTTCTTTCGTTGTGATTTATTCTTTTATTACCTCATCCATTTTTAATGCTATGGAAAATAGCATACTCAACAAAAAGCAAGAAATAAAGACCGTAACAAATCCGCGTTGTGCACATTTTCTTGGAAACGAAAAAATTGCTATTACTAATCAATCACAAGAGACATATATTGTAAATCTACCTACAAGCAATACAACAATGATATCTGATCCTGGAGACACCACTCATTCAGATTACAAGCTATATGCAATAATACAAAGTAATGGTAATCATATAATTACTTGTGTTAATACAAAAATAAGAATATATAATCAAAAAACCGAAAAATTAGAAGCCCGCAAAACGGAAGTATATACTCCCAATTCTCTCGCATGGGATGCAATCAGCAATACTATTTTTATAAGTTTCTATGGAATAAATCTAGAAATGTCAACATACAATTATGTAGAAGATAAATATATAACTATTCCTTCTATACAATCCTTCCTTGTAATAAAACATCCCACAAAAAAAATTATATGTACAACTAAAAACGAAGGCGAAATGCTCTTCTATTCATTAAATAATTTAAAAACACCATCACACAAAATCAATTTACCTCAAAAATTTGAACTCTGTACCTTTTGTCAATACAATCATGATGGAACTAAACTAGCAATTGGAGATAAAAAAAAAATCTTTATCATAGATAATGAAAAAGAAATTACAGCTTATCCTTCTATAAAGGCAGAAATACAAGAAGATTTTAAAAATATATTATTTCATCCAAATAACTCTGTTTTAGCAATATTATACGATCGAAACACATCCTCTTCACGAAATCATGTTTCTGTAGGACAATCTGTGCGTTACTACGATATTAAAACATTAAAGCTAATTGAACAAACTACTGAGTTAGACTCTCATTGCAGCTATAATATTGATTTCTCTCAAAATGGATTGTTTGTTATTGTTACTTTATACGATAAATGCGTAATAATGCCAGTGAAATTTGCAATAAAAAAATGTATATTTTCTTTATGGGTGCTCAATCAACTTAAACAAAGATATACTATACCAACAGAACTCATTCACTATATCTTACCCCCACGTAAACCATACATTATATTATGAAAATCAATTTTAATCTTCCACAAAAATAATCTGTATATATAAAATAGCCATGAACCCTAAAAATATTATTTTATTTATTATTGTTTCGTTATTTATTAACACATCTATTTTTAATGCTATGGAAAATAGCATATTTAATATTAAAGAGATAAATGCCGTAAAAAATCCGTGTTATGCACATTTTCTTGAAAACGAAAAAATTGCTATTACTAATCAATCACAAGAGACATATATTGTAAATCTACCTACAAGCAATACAACAATGATATCTGATCCTGAAGATACCACTCATTCAATTTACAACCAATATACAATAATACAAAGTAATGGTAATCATATAATTACTTGTGTTGATACAAAAATAAAAATATATAATCAAAAAACCGAAATATTAGAAGCGCGCAAAACGACATTATATACACCCAGTTCTCTCGCATGGAATCCAATCGATAATACTATTTTTATAAATGCCTATGGACAAATGTCAAAATATAATTATGTACAAAATACATCTATAACTATTCCTTCTATAGAATCCTTCCTTATAACAAAACATCCCACACAAGAAATTATATGTACAATTACACACCAAAGCGAAATACTCTTCTATTCATTAAATAATTTAAAAACACCATCAGACAGCATCAATTTACCTCAAAAACTTCTACTCTGTACCTTTTGTCAATACAATCATGATGGAACTAACCTAGCAATTGGAAATGAAAAAACAATCTTTATCATAGATAATAAAAAAGAAATTACACCTTATCCTTGTATAAGGGCACAAGAACAAGAAGATTTTAAAAAGATATTATTTCATCCAAATAACTCTGTTTTAGCAATATTATGCAATCGAAGCACATCCGCTTCACGAAATAATGTTTCTGTAGGACAATCTGTGCGTTACTACGATCTTAAAACATTAAACCTAATTGAACAAACTACTGAATTAGACTCTCTTTGGAGCTATAATATTGATTTCTCTCAAAATGGATTGTTTGTTGTTGTTACTTTATACGATAAATGCGTAATAATCCCCGTCAACTTTGCAATAAAGAAATGTATATTTTCTTTATGGGTGCTCAATCAACTTAAACAAAGATATACTATACCAACAGAACTCATTCACTATATCTTATCCCCACGCAAATCATACATTATATTATGAAAATCAATTTTAATCTTCCACAAAAACAATCCATAATCATTTGATTATCTACTCTCTAAACTTTATAAACAATAAGAACTAACATACAGCATTGCATAAGCAAATGATTAATGCTAAAGTTCAATAAGTTTGTAAAAATCTAAAAAAGTAGATCCTTATTAAAATGGAATAAGTCATGAATTTCAAAAAAAATGCTGTTTTATTAGTTATATTTTTATTAAATGGTTCAACAACTTTTTCAATGCATACCATTACAAAAGCCTTTGGAAAAAATCTATTTAATAAAAAAAATCACTCTACTTATGAATACCAAACACCTATCAAAATTAATGACATTACATGCATTAAAGTTGAAAACTTAACTGAAATGCCTACTAATGATCTCCGTACAACAATTCAAAAGCTTGATATATTGACATGTTCTGACGCATACACTACCAACAAAAAGTGCTCAAATATATATTGCACAAGAAATCTATATCCTAATAATCAAAATAACATCAATAATCAAACTGCTGATAAAAATCTCACTGAGTATGTGGCACTATTTGAAATGAATTCCTTTTCCCTTCAACATACATTAGAAATTTTAAAAAATCTCACCATCTTAAACTTAATTCAACAAGAAGCGCTCAAAAGATATAACAAATTCGCTCCTAGCAGAAGTCAAATAGATCATAAAGAATTTCACAACATAGGTGATGTACTCTCTCTTATTGACCACAAACAAGCATGCTTACGCAATAAATTGCGAATTTTTTCTGAAAAAACCAAAAAACTAAGCTCCGAATAGACCTCTTGTTTAATTAAAAAAAAAATTATATATTGCTCACCAAAAAAGAACTCTCTAATTTTTTATACAAAGACCATCATATGAAGATAGCCAAAAGAATATTATTATTTTCTATTCTTGCAGTATCAACTTCAAAATTATTCACACAACAAGGACCTATGAATGCTGAATGGTTTTATGGTGAACATCCATTTACTGCAGCAAACCAATTACATCAAAATCGCCAATGGAAAGAGGCTGCAGATGAATATAATAAATATTATACCGTAATCTTATAGCAATAAAAAAAGAGCCGCTTTTAAAACAGCTCTTTTTTTATTGCTATAACTACTATGTATCATCTATTATTTTACATCATTATCAAACATATCTAACAAGTTTTTATAACAATTGAAATCTGATTCTTCCTCTACCACAAATTGTATCTCACTATATTTATCTTTTTATATGACCTATCCCTTTTTTTAACATTTAAAGCAATGCTTCAATAGCTTTACGTAGTGTATTATTCCACATACCTAATTGAAAAACTGCATAGAGTGGATACGAACGTATTTTATTGTACTCAGAATAATTTTGTATAGAAAATCGAATCCCATAGGGTGATTTTTGATGAGATTCAAGAAACATTTGAATGCTTTTCAAAGTACGTCCTTCACCACTTTTTACTTCAATAGGTATAACATATCCCTCTTGTTGAACAAGATAATCAATCTCAGCACTGCTACCACGCGTTTCTTTATGCCAATAATAAAGAACAGGCTTATTTGATGGATCAAGACATGTAGCTATTTCTTGCCCCACAAATGCTTCAACTAACGCCCCTTTATTGACAAATTCCGTTAGTGGGTTTATATACCATCCTGCTGTTTGCAATCCCAACATTATTTGAGAAAGAGCTACATCAAGAAAAATTACTTTATAATCAAGCGGATCAATTTGTGCTCCCAACGGAATTCCCTGTCCTGCACTAGCATAAACTTTTTGAGCAACACCAGCCGTAACTAACAGATCAAGTGCTGGAGCAAGCTCACGCTTTCTAAATTCGCCTTCAATGGCTGTATATTTAAACTTTTGACCAAGCTGCAGTGGAATATGTTCAAAAAGAAGTTCAACGTATTTTATTTGAAGTCGTTTGGCATACTTACCAAAATCTTGCCGATACGCAGAAAGAATAGATGCATGAAATCGTGGACATTCCAACGTATCTTTTGTTTCTTGCCAACACCTAACCGCTTGAGGCATTCCTCCAATGGCAAGATATTCACCTAACAAACTCAGTAGTTTATTATGAATTATGTCACTTATTGGATCCATACTGGTATGGGAAAGCAATTCTTTTACAATAATATTCGATGATGTTGCACATAAAAATTCAATAAATGAAAGCGGTTGCATATAAAAACTATCAACTCGACCAACAGGAATACCTACTTGCTCAATAGCAAAATCAAGCAATGATCCAGCAGCTATAACATGTAACTCAGGCATTTGTTCATAAAAATAACGTAAGGCTAAAATTGCTCGCGGAACAGCTTGAATTTCATCTATAAATAACAATGTTTTACCAGGAATAATTGGCTGGAGCATCAAAGCTGATAATTCTCGAATAATTCTATCTGGTTGAAGATCTTTTTCGAAAATAGTTTGGGCTACTTGTTGATTTTCTAAATTAATTTCAAAAAAATCAGGAAATGATGTCCCTAAAGCACGAGCTGCGTGTGTTTTTCCAACCTGTCGAGCACCACGTAAAAGCAAAGGCTTACGGTATCGATCACCTTTCCAATTATTTAAATAATAATCGATAATACGTTTCATAAGAGTTATCCTACCTTTTTTGGTTATAATTCAAGGTTAACTCTATACGTTTTTGGTCAAAAATCAAGGTTAACTTCGCTATGTTTTGGTTAAAAATCAAGGTTAATAACCTTGATTCTCATAAAAAAATACAATATATCTTCTTGATTAAATCAAAACATATAAACCATATTTAAAAACAATCTTACCGATAGAAATAGCTCAACGATGGCTTGACCAAGCGCAATATATCATAAAAATCATACAACCCAACGAAGATACAGTATTGCTCAAAAATTTTGGGATAAATATATTGTAGAACAACCATATGATGACTATTCAGGTATTAAAAATATATACGTCATGGAATAAGTATAATTATATTATCCAATAGACCTCAACAAGCATTTACTATGTATAAAGCTATTTATCATAATATTTTGGCCGATCAAAAAAACCAGCAACTATAATGAATTATAAAAAATCAATCTTATATTAAATATCATATTTCATTAACAAATGCCTACCACCCAGAACATCGTAAATGCCTAAACTTGTAAAACCAACTTTTTCATAACATCTAATAGCCGCCAGATTTTCAGAATCGGGATCAACAATAATGGTTGTTACCGTTGACTCAATCTCTTTAAGCATATAAATAAATTCTTTGATCAATAATGTACCATAACCCTTTCCAATATACTCTGGATCTCCAATAAATTGGTCAATCCCAATAGTCATTTTTGGTAGTGGCAGCAACCAAGATCCTGCATTTTTATTGTTGCGATCAATATAATAATATTGAATATAACCAATAGGTATATTATTCAAAAGAACTATATACCCAAAAACATCCTTTGATCTAATACGTTGCAAAAATTTTTCTAACAATTTATCTTTTTCAGGCGTGGGCCACCATTTTTGCACATGGGGTTCTTTAAACCAAGCAAAAAGAAGTGGTAAATCTTTTTCGTTAAGCTTTTGAAAAGAAAATTTATGCATTATCCCTGCTTTTTATCATATTATTCATCACTGTTTAATGGCATTTTTATAGTTTTTAAAATAACCCCAAAAACCTGATGATGGTTAACAATAGAATCACATACTTCTTGCGCTAATATTTGATCATAAATATGAGTAGTAGTATTACGCGCATCAGCAAGCATAATCAGTTCATTTGCAATATGTGGTGGAAATACTCGATATGTTTCACAAGAACGAAAAACAGCCTTTGGTGAAGAAAGTTCTTGATGGTAAACATCAGCAAGATATTGCTTAAGAAATTTCCATGCTGTTTCATATGCAAGTTCAAAATGTTTAATAACCCCTGCCTTAAATAAGTCGTCTGCAATCGGATTAGCTATGGCAATATAATTCAACTCCTCTTGAACTAATATAACATTACCAAGCGCCTCATAACATTTTTTAAAATTATTATATTTATGATTTAAGGCTTCCATGCAACTCCCTCCGTAAGAATAGATTCACGCATAGCATCAGGAATTCTATACATATCAACAAGATCAATTTTTTGTACCGTTGGCAAAGCATCAAGAAGATTCCAAAGAAATTGCCATTCATGCAAATTTAATCGCTTACCCGTATCAATTGCAATATCAATATCTGATCCTTGTTTAGCAGTCCCGCGAGCATATGAACCAAAAAGATATATTTTAGCATCTGGATAAAAAGCAGTTATAATTTTTATAATACTTTCTTTATGCCCAAGTCCTATCATCACATTTACATTTCATTTTATTTAACACTAACAACTTATTTTCAACATTAAGCCTGACACAAATTTTATTTTTTGCCTATAATCTTATCCATATATTCCACTCAAACAACACACATTACATCTTCTCACAATTCTATCTTTTTTCTCTCAATTCTGTATTTTGTAAAAATATAATCAACAAAAAGGAACACTTGTGTTTATAAAAAAGACCTATTGCGTATTATTATGTTTATTAATTTCAATAGGAACATCATACTTAAAAGGTTTTAGCTCTGACACCCTCATCAAGACAGCATCCGGACATCACAATATTCAACAGTTAAATATTAATGATAACGTCCTTTCTTCTAACAATGGCATTCTTCAACAATTTCCCATAATAAATAAACAATATTATACCGCAGATTATTACATCAGAATCCGTATTGATAATGAATGTATTAATACAACTCTAGAACAACAATTTTATCTATACAACGATAACAAATGGGTTACTGCCCACAAATTAAAATCAACAGATTTATTAATGAATTCTGAAGGTCTACCAATTCAAATCAATTCAATTGAAATCGTTAATTTACCATGCATAATACATCAAATTTCTATCAAAACAAATCACACGTATTGTGTATCTTCTTATAATATTATTGTACATAATTCTCCTATAATAGCCCTCTCTCTACACACTATTCCCCAGATTATACCGGTAATAGCTCAAATAGCACATACTGGTTTAACAATTGGAGTAACCTTATTAGGTATTAATTGTATCCAAAAAATATTTGGAAAAAATAAACATAAACAAAGACATATTACGAATAATTCTTCCAATGCTTATGGTAGTTTCAATGGAGGAGGCTGGAATGATCCAGATAATAACGAAAACGATGATGATCATAACCAAAAGCATCCTCATGGTCTCTATGAAAATTCCCCCTACCATCATAGAAACAGCCGAGGAACAAAAAGCCCGTGTCCAAAAAATGGTCAACGATGCTTAGATTACTCTTTACCAACAGAAGGAACACAACGAATAGCAATAGAAAATGATACATTTGTGTACTTAAGTACACCTCCCCAGGTAAATATCATGGTCATGTTGTTACATGGAAAGAACTTCATAATAAACTACAAACTATTTTAATCAAAAACGGATTTGTAACAACATCAGGCAGAATTCTTAAACAAATAACTGAGAAAGCCCTCAAATGAACAAACACAACATATTTTTTCCACTAAATTCCACAAAAAAAATAATAATACTTTTGCAAGATCCAGTTACGTGGTTAGGACCAATGTATGAAGAAGATATTGTGTTCAGTGATAACAAGAATACCATTCTTCTTACAAATGGTCCTATTTATTATAACATGCAACAACTAGAAAATTTTTTACAAAAAACATTAATTAATAACTTAAAGCTTGATAAATCTATCTCCTCTGATATTGGCTATTTATGTAATGAATACAGCTACAATGAAAGTGGCTTTACTCTCCATACATTTCCGAGCGGATATGTCGGTTGGATTGGATACCAATACCATACCTGGGAAGCTGCATCAAATGATACGCGATATATAACATGGCTTTATAATGATAGTTGTGGAAATATTATTTTTGAAATAACGCCTTTTTATCCTTATATGTACTGTGAACCAGAAGAAGAACCAAATTACATTCCCTATCATGAATGGATCAAAACATATAAACCATATTTAACAACAATCTTACCGATAGAAATAGCTCAACAATGGCTTGATCAAGCGCAATATATCATAAAAAACATACAAAACAACGAAGAAACCTGGCAAAAAACAAAAATTTATTAAACTTAAAAACAATTATTTAGCTTAAGCCTTTTTTTGACATCTATAACACCCACTGCTACTATTAAAATGATTACTATTAATTCATGGGTAAAAGGAATCCCAGGTATGAAAAGCTCACTTATCTCTCAATAATACGTCATATAAAAGCTTTGATGCATTTATATGCACAGATATCTCATTATAAACCTACCTCTTTTCCAAGGTCCTATTTTTAACGTATATTTTTACAAAATATATAAAGGTATATTGTATGAATTTTAACTATTCACCCTTTTTTGTGGTGTTAGTAATTATATGTTCGATAACTATTTCTACTGAAAGAAACAAAACAATGAATGATTGCCCTGCACTAAAAGAATCCGGTTCTTTTTTAACAACCGATAAATTAGGCTCCCCCATTATACTTGAATGGAAAAAAACTACTATTGTATCAACAGATTTTGCCAATACAATGGGTAAAATGTGGGATTTTGCTTGTGATGCGTACACTCCAGTTGAAATGCAATTTTTAAAAGCATTTCCGGAAGTTGTACAAACAGAAGCTTATTTCAAACCCTTTGAATCATTATTTGCCAATGATGTAACAAATGTAAGTTGGAACGCCGCAACAAAAATAATGGAATCTATTTTGCAAAATCATTTTGTATTTGATCCAGCCAAATTTCCTGAACAAGTGATTGCAATGTTTTCACAAGACAGTTGTTTTGTTATAGTAGCCACAGATAAAAGAACTGATAAACCGATCGGCTTTATTACATTTTTAATACGCGCAAATTATCCGGCTGATAATGTTAAAGTAATGAGTTTTGCTGTTGCAACAACAGAACAAAATCGTGGTATTGGCAAACTGCTTATGAGCTCAATTTTCAAAATAATACCAAGCATTAAGCGGATTTTCTTGTGCACGCGCATTACTAACATAAATGCATTACAAGCATACCATTCATGGGGCTTTGTTGCTGATGAAAATCCTCTCATGGATCATCCGTTTAATGTAGCACATTGGTCGTTTATGGAATATAAAACAGAACAAACAAATATATTACAAGAAAGAGCAACAACACTCATTGATTAATTAAAAAAAGAAATGTCATTACTTTTGTACTCTTGGATACATTCTACTCCGTAGAACAACTTAGGAGGAGCAGTGAAAAATTAAAATGTTTTTCTTCCGCTCCTCCTAAGTGCCCCAAAAAGGGGTGTATCGAAGGATAGCAAGAAAAATGCATTAAAGGATTACTCAACCGTAACAGATTTAGCCAAATTTCGAGGCTTATCAATCGGGCATCCACGTTCTTTGGCGATTGCATACACAAAGTATTGCATAAGAGCAGTCATTGCAAGGGGTCCCAACAAAGAGGGCATATCTGCAGAAATAACAAAAGCCGTTTCTGCTAATGCACGCAATTCCTGTTGACCTTCATAGACAAAAACAATCACCTTACCACCACGTGCTTTAACTTCATGAGCATTGGAGACAAGTTTTTGATAAATTACTGGATCAAGATGAGAAAAAATATAAACCGGCATTGTT
>Ga0268266_10002095_pt1 | contig 22058 bp, 25 predicted proteins | sample KBSS13metaG_FD_190356 | JGI IMG/M metagenome (GOLD analysis project Ga0268266, IMG submission 190356) | Switchgrass rhizosphere microbial communities from Kellogg Biological Station, Michigan, USA - KBS S1-3 metaG (SPAdes) (version 2) | ecosystem: Host-associated > Plants > Roots > Rhizosphere... | reverse complement strand
TAGCGAATGATAGAGCTACTTGCTTGCCAAGTGCTCGCCTACGAAGACGACAGATAATCCAAGCCCGCTCGACCTACGGAAGCCAATTTTCGCGACTGGGCAAAGAAGACGTCGCGGGAGCATCAGACTACGAATCTGGGGGTCAGGAGTTCGAATATCTTCGGGCGCGCCACTACTTACCGTGCAAAAATTATTGGCCTTTTACGGGATTTGCAAGGAAGCCAAGGTCCCACGGCGGGCTAAGACAGCGAAATTCTCGCCAGCACACTTTCCAGTCGCTCGTTCTGATTTCAGTGCGGGTGCGAGCCGGTCAGGCTCATGAAGGTCATTAGGTTAAAATTCTATACGACCGGCATGAATGGGCAAATCAAACAGCAAGGATTTTCCTATCGGCAAGGCCTCGTCCTAGGTCTCGCTACTGCTCGTGTTCTGTCTCCTCATCGCGATGGCTACTTTCCTGAAGCGCGAACAGACCAAACTGGTCGAAGCCGAAAAGCGGCTCGAGCAGCAACAGGCGGCAAACGAGAGGGGCCTAGCTTCGATGGCCGCCCTCAGACAGGAAGCGGCATTGGCCGAGAAACTCTCGGCGTCCGGATCCGATCCAGCTAAGATCGACGAGTATTGGCGCGACCTCGTGGAGAGAAAAGCTGCCATGAGCCAGCTAGCGAAGGAGGGTTCGTCCCTCAAGGAGCTTCGGGAGAAGGCGGCCGCGATGGGGTCGCTTCAGAAGGCCGGGATCGATGCCGACAAAGCATTGCGGGATGCCGATATCGTTGCCGCCGTCAAGCGTGTCTTGCCCGACGCGGAGCGGATAGCACTGACCCCGCAATCGGCCTCCGATCTCACTGCGCGGGCTACAAAGGCCAATGGGGACGGCGGAGGCAACCACTGGCCTCCAATTATCAGCCTCAGCGAAGAAAAGGGGTACTTCGTTAGGACGGGAAGCGCAGAGCTCCTGCCTGCATTTCGAGAGGCGCTCACGACGACCACAATGGACAAGATCCTAAGCACCATCAAGCAGTACGATGTCGACGTAATCGAAATCGTCGGTCATACGGACGAACAGGCCTACGGTCCGAGAGTGGCCTCGCCTGCTGTCGACGCCACAATGACGCCGGCGGTGCTGGTCCCGCCCGCCATCGCTCCTCGACCGTCGAATCTTGACCGCGGTTTGACAGCTATCCTCAAGAACGGCGGCGATATCGGGAAGTTGGAAGTTGACCCCGGTCGACAATGCGGGCCTCGGCTTGGCGCGTGCGGTCTCGGTCGTTACATCCTGCGGCGGTCGCCGAAACTCGCGGGATACAAGATGATCCCCCTGTCCGGCGGTCAATCGATCGACACGGACGAGTCGCTCGCGTTGAACGGGACGTCGGGAGGTGACGTGGCGCAACGCCGGCGGATCGAAATCAGGCTACGCAAAATCCGCCCCTCACGAAGCGGCCGCCTCCATCCTGCCGTCACCGACGCCTACGCAGCCTCGCGTGTTACCCCGAAACAGTTGTCTCCGCGCCCTGTGGCAGTAGCTCCCGCATCGCACCATCTCGCTCGCCAACCCCATCCAACCTGTTCGGCAATTAGAAGATTGCTCTTCAGAAGAACGGCCGTTGTAATGAAGCCTAGAGCTTATCTTACGAACAGATTAAACCATACAGCATGTCCTTCTCGATTTCCTGCGGACGTGGAAGCGAGAGAAAATGTGATTGCGAAATGTCGGCTTTGCGCCACAAACGGTTCTTGCGGAGCTTCGCGCGTCAAGTTTTTGCGCTTTCACACGCGTGGGCCCAAAGTGGAAATGGCTGTCACGCAGTGCGACGTCCGCTGTTGAGGCAAAGCCGAAGCAGTCTTCTTAGTCGTCGTCTCGGCCAGTGGCCTGCTTCTTCCATAACAACTGATGGGCGAATAGTGATGACTTCCTGTTCTAATCGCGTTCGCAATCGCGGACGGGCTAGCGAACTCTAGTGAAAGACCCTATGATTGGATTTTGCCACGATTAGATCGAATGTCTCCCGGTGGGGGAGCGCTGGGGGATGTAAGAAGGCTCGGTGTATTTGCAAGGCATAAGAGTTGCGTAGATAGCGTCGGGGTCGGGGACCCGTCTCCCGTGAAATGCCCGAACGCATCATCGGTCACAGCCGACTTTTGCAGTCGAGGTCGGCTAGGGGCTCCTAAACGACAGAGCGTCGCGTATCGAAGTGGCGCTCAGTGCGCGCTAATGATGCGATCAGGTCAAATTGGTTTAAACGGGAGCCGTAGAAGCCTAGGCAAATGATCGAGTATCCCGCGATAGGAAACGTGAAGCACACATTGCAGTTGCCATAGCCCACGCTGTAGGCGAAATTGCTGCGTCGAATAGCGGCACAAACATGCATCTTGATAGACCGACCGGTCCTAAGTTCTTGTCTTTCTGGGAAAGCCCATGGCGGGACAGCGATGCGATGTCCAAATGGTTCGGCGACCTGGGACTGAGAAGTCGCGATCAAGTCAGACAACGTCTTGGCTCTATTGGTCAGCTCGAAGTTTGCCTCGCGCACGACAGACGAAGCATCAAGCGTCTCCAGGCTCTTCGTTACAAGATTTTCTATGAGCACGGCCATGCCATCGCCGATTTTCGCACCCGTCTGACAGGGCGTGATATGGATTCCTTTGATGAACTATGCGACCACTTGATAGTTGTTGACCGTTCGTTGGCAAAGACAATCTCTCGCGAATCGCCGATCGTGGGAACGTATCGCCTTCTTCGGCAGGAAATCGCGGAAAGACATGCCGGTTTCTATAGCGCCGGTGAATTCGAAGTAGCCGACCTGCTGAAGCGACATCCGGGCAAGCGCTTCCTCGAGCTTGGCCGCTCCTGCGTTCTTCCCGCCTATCGATCCAAACGCGCAATCGAATTGTTGTGGCACGGCATCTCGACTTATGTGCATGAGCATCGCATCGATGTGATGATCGGTTGTGCAAGCTTCGAAGGAACGGATCGGGAGCATGTGGCTCGCTCATTGTCATTTCTTCACCATTTCGTCCGTACGCCGGAGCCATGGCGTGCGGCAGCACGTTCGTCACGACGGATCGAGATGGACTTGATTCCCAGAAATGCGATCGACGTACGGCGCGCATGGCGCGCATTGCCCCCGCTCATAAAAGGCTATTTGCGCGCGGGCGCCTTTGTCGGCGACGACCCGGTGTTCGATGAACAGTTCAGGACGATCGACGTGCTTGTGGTGCTGCCGGTTGAAGCGATAGACGCCCGTTATGCACGCCATTTTGGAACGGGTACTAAACCCAATGTAGCCGTGTGAGGGACCGGCTCGTAGGATCCGAGTTGTTCACTTCCTGGAGTGAAATTCCCGCTCCCATCGGCGCAGATTATCGTTTCCCTCACGAAGATAGGGAGTTAAAAAGGCGAGCCCGAGCAGCACCCGATTGACGATATTGACCGGAAATCTCAAGGGCTTCTCAAAATCGACGAATAGCACAACGCGCGGTTCGCCCGTCTCGTTCCAGGCTTCGTGCTCATAGGCATCGTCGAAAATGAGAACGCTCCCTTCACTCCAGCTTCGGCTATCGGTGCCTATTCGAATTCCGAGATTGTCGTCGTGCTCGGGTACCATCAACCCGAGGTGAAGCCGCAGAACTCCGTTGTATGGACCGCGATGCGGCGGCAAACGCTTGCCAGGTTGAAAAATCGAGAACATGGCGGTCCGGAGACCGGGAATTTGCTGTACGAGACGCCATGTTTCGGGGCAGAGCGCGATGTTGGGTTCGGATTTGATACCGTAAGCTGTCAGCAGGAAAATCTTCCATCCGGCGTCTTGTGTGATGGACCGGGCGTCGAGGGTGATGTCCTGAACGTTCGGGAGCTCGCTTCGACGCATAATAACGCGATCGAGTTCACTCCGAATCAGCTTCCAGTTGCGCTCGATGTCGGCCACCCAGGGGAATAGTGCGTTATCATAGACAAAGGGATTGCCAAATTTTGCGTAGCGCAAGTTCAATCGCTCCGAAAATTCGACCACAATCATGAAAATTCGTGCGAAGATGCCGACACGGGCCATGGGGGCGATGCCCTCGGTCGCGAGACGCTGGGTCCTTTGGTCAGCTTGCATCGCGCCTCTGCCGCTGTCTAATCTTCGCGTTCTCGCCGCACCAATTGAGCAGCGGGCAATTCACGTCATTTGCGCCTCTTCGCTTTTCGCTTCTTGGGCGCCGGACGCGTCTTGGAGGGCGCGCGCTTGCTCTTGGATCCCCGCGCCAGTTTTGCCTTGGACACCTTTTTCTTTTTCACGGTCCTTTTTCGTTGGTCCCCCGTAACAGACATTGGAGGTTTGAGGATGTCCATAATGATGCGTTGAGCGATGCTTTCCTGCATTCCGACCGTCATCTCATCGAGAAATTTCTTGACGGCAGCCTGATCGTACTTCTTTAGCTCGATCTCATCATCCGGACTAATTCTATTGGAGAGCGGACTAAAACCTCTAGAGCGGAATTGCTGTAGTCCCTTCAGGAACTTTTCAACCTGATCCCGGGTTGCCGGCGGCCCCAACTCAGGTGTTAACAATGGATTGTTTTTCATCGGTCTTCTCCGTCATAGCACCGAAGCAATCGCAGCTTGCGTGTCGTTTTCATCCATCATGAACATGTGACTGCCCGCAACCGTGACAATTAGGTTATCGGCCGATGTCACAAGCCGCGTCGACCAGGCTGGTTGGGTGTCATCGCCGGGTCTGCTTGGTCCTTTGGTGACCGGCGAGGCGTTCGGGTCCAACGGTCCCTTCAACATTCCCCATTTAATGGAGCCCGGTGTCGACGCCGAGCTTCCACGGATACTGAAGAACTTGTTGACGTACGGTGCCGGAACCGGCGCTGCTATGGTGACGTACGTGGGCAAAGCGACATTCGTAAGCTCATTGTAATCGAACCCGGTGTCCGTCGGGTAGCGGTTGACTCCTGGCTGGAATGGATCGACGGGCTGGCCGGTAACAGCATCCGTGCTCGGGTAAGCGACAAGCGGAAAATTCGGATCACCATTCAAGGCAAGCTGGTTCGTCACATAGGTGCCGTGATCGAGATAGGGCAGAACATAGCAGCCGGGAAGCGATGTAATGACCTGAATCATCTCCAACGTGAGGTCGAAAGGGCCGACGTGATTGAGCCAGGATACGCCTTCAAACCAGCGTACGATTTGATCGTGATAGCCGTAGAACGGCGAAGCCACAGTGACGGCGTGCGTCATATTGTTGAGTATCGCTTCGTTCCGATGCAGCATCAGCTTGACGATCATTCCTCCGAAGCTGTGTCCCATCAGTATGAACTGCTGTAGCGGATCGACCCCGCATTGTTGCTGAACCTCGGCCCTGAACAACGGAAGAAACTGCGTGAAAAAGAAGTTCACGGTGTCATCAAGGCGACGACGCCAATCCCACGAGAAAATATACAAATCGAGGTTGTTGAGCTCACACCACTGTGCGAACCGGGCGTAAGGAGCCAGGCCCAGGAAGTTCACCACACCGTTGGGAATGACGATCTGGTCATTGAAGTCCCGAAAAGTCCCGTCGGCCTGCTTTTTCATCCCGAGGAATAGCGGTCCCCCGAGCAATGTCAGGGATGACAGCCAGAAATTGTCGTACTGAAAGGTTTGCGGCGTGCCGTCATCCTGATAACGCGTCCTTGCCCGTAGCAGCTGACTGCCCATGCCGCCGGCGAAAAGGAAAAGCGTACGTCGATTGGGATTCGCAGGCTTGGACGCGTAGCGCAGAATAAAATCTGCAATGTCGGTCCTGAGGAATCGAAGCTGTTCGCTCTCGCGCGTCGAATCATATGTGATCATGGGCCGGCGTTCTCCTGCGCTTGCTGTCGATTTGAACCGCCGTCGGGAGCCTTCCGACATCCTCGCTGCGGCAGATAAGGCTTCAACCAATCCGACGGCTCACCGTTTGCCCCGGTCAGATATATCGGATCGAAATAGGCCGCGCAGTCGTGATCGCTGAGGTCGTCGGGGCGTTCGAAATATTGCGGATCCAACGTGTCGCTTCCCGCCAGGTACGACCGAGCCTGAGACGGCGTTCCGCGAGACCAAACGAAGCAATGCAAATTCGCTGCCGACATAAAATACCATCGAATCGGATTCAGCGATTTGCTCCTGACAAGACGGCGCAGCGTCTTGAGGACAATCCCAATTCGGCCAACCACGGTCCACGGACGGCGAAAGATCTTCTCGACGAATGTGACGACGGCGTCTGCTCGATCGGCCAGCATTGAATATGCAATGGTCTCGCCGTCGAGGTCGCGCAGCCGAAGATTGGGCGCGAGCCGCCCGGAATTCAGGTCATCCCAGAAGCTGTGGGTGCCTGCCAGCGGCGCTACCACGCTCATGTAGACCGGCATCGGAATAAGTGGGTTTGCCGCAATCGTGCGAATTTGGCGCTCCATTTCTGATGCCATTTGATAGCGAGGATCGAACAGATAGCCGTACGTGATGGAAACCCCCTGGCTCTCCGCATAGGCGATGTCGTCGATAACGTCGTATCGTTTGCTCAGATTTTGCGTTTTCCTGTATCTTCGCAATAGATCCGTATCGAAGGACTCCAGGCCCACGAACAATCCCAAGCACTTTGAAACAGCCAGGTGTTTGATCAGCTCACGGTCGTGCAGCACGTTTTGCGTAACCAACGCTACCCAGCCACGCACGCGCTGGTTCGATTTCAGGAAAGCGCAGACTCGCAACATATGTTCGCGATTGTCGGAGAAGTTATTGTCTAGGAGCATGAATATCGGATAGAGCCGACGAAAACTTAGCCAAGGGCTACTCAAAATTGCATTGTCTATCGTTTTCGCGAGGCGATCGAGGTCGTAGGTTGCATGGCTACCTACCTCAGTCGGAATCACGCAAAACGAGCATTTGAAGCTGCACCCGCGCGTTGCTTCGACGAGATGAATGACGGGATTGATCTGACTTCTGGTGAAGAGCCCGTAGTCCAGTTCATAGGAAGAAATGACGGCAATCGGCGATCGGTAAATTGGCTTGAGTGAACCATTGACGAAATCGGTAACGACGGCAGGAACGCTGTCGACGCCACCGGCGCATACCGCGTCAAAAAAACGCGATGCGAACTCCGGGAAATTCGTGCAGATGCTACCGCCCGCCACGACGACGGCCCCGCTTCGGCGAAAGTAAAACGAGAGCTGGCGCAGCCGGTCAAAGTCGACCTGGAGGCCGGACAGGAAAACCAGATCGTATCCGTTGCAGTCTCGCGCCTCGAGGGGACCGTGCCAATCCTCGTGGTGAAGGCGAACATCGAAGATGGTTTGATCGATAAGCGAGGCAACGTGCAGCCCAGCGATCGGTTGCATCAAGTAGGTCGAGCGACGCTTGTCCCGCCCAGGTCGAAGGTGGGCACAAACCACGAGGGCCTTCATTCGAGGGCCACGCGAGCTACCTGGCCGAAATGAAGGCTTCAGCCTCATTACACCCACCACAGCGATTTTCGGGCCAACCAAGCGCGAGCTACCGGGAACGGCGTAAACATGTTATGCAGCAATCTGAGTTGTGGCAATCCTGAAAGTCGACGCTCTATCGCGGTGATTGCGTTCAAGTAAGAGAACCCGGACTGAGGGGCCAAATCTTCATGATAAACGAAGGTGTGTCTGCACACCCGAGGGTCGAAAGGCGCTACCTAACCAGCATTTTCATCGATCTGGTTGGCTACACGGCGCTTTCCGAGCGGCTCGATCCTGAAGATCTACGGCTCCTGCAGCGCCGTTATCAAAACCTTGCCCTAACGGTAATGGAGCGGTTCGGCGGCTTCGTCGCGCAATTCCAGGGCGATGGCGTGGTCGTGTATTTCGGGTATCCGGCGGCGCATGAAAACGATGCCGAGCGTGCCTTGCGGGCTGCTCTGGAATTCCTTCATCGCCTGCAAGGTCTCGACACCACAATTAGGGACGGATCAGATTCCCCTCTGGCGGCAAGGATCGGAATCAACACCGGCCTAGTTTTGATCGGGCCCGAGGTGGTTAGCGGTGGAGTTGCCGAATTCAGCGCAATCGGAGAAGCTGTCAATCTCGCGGCGCGCCTTCAGGCCGAGGCGCCGCCGAACAGCGCGGTGGTTAGCCAAGAGACGGCACGCCTGGTGCAGGACAAATTCGTGTTCGAGGATCTGGGGCCTCGCGACATCAAGGGCCTTTCGCGCAAAATCAGTATCTTCAGGGTGTTGGCACCGGTTCAGACGAACGACCCCGCTGCAGCTCGGCTCGGGTCGGACGCGACGCCGATCGTGGGCCGGCAGCCCGGTGTCGATCGCGTGCTTCATCGATGGAAGGTCACCAAGGACGAAGGCCGTTGTCAAACGGTAGCTGTCGTCGGTGATGCCGGTATCGGCAAGACGCGCTTCGTGCGCGAACTTTGCACCCGGCCCGAAATGCTCGAACACACGATCATCCAGGCCAATTGCCACGAGCTGTTTTCGAACACGCCCCTCTATCCGCTGGCCAGCTTTCTTTGGGCTCGCGTCGGGTTGGCGCCGGGAGATGCCGCTAAAATGCGGCTGGAGAAGATCTCGACGTTCCTCCACGAACTCGCGATCAATACGCCAGAAAATATCCAGATCGTCGCGACTCTCCTGGGTCTCGATTCGGCGCGGGCGGCGGACTCTGTCGCGCCGACATCCCTGCTCGTCAAGCGAAAGCAGTACGAGTTTATCATCGCAGTCATGCGACAAGTCACCAGCAGAGGACCGATCCTTCTTTGGATCGAAGATGCGCATTGGCTCGATGCATCGTCCGCGGAGCTGTTGCAGGAAATCGTCGCCGCGCTCTGCAACTCTCCGCTGCTGGTTATCGTCACGAGGCGATCGTTTCCCAAGGAGATTGCATTACCCGATTTCGACGAGACGATAGAGCTCAAGCAGCTTTCCGATTCCGACGCGCTTGCGATCGCGAAGTCGATGCCGGGCGCATCTGAACTGTCCGACGAGCAGCTCAACCGCGCGATCGAAGCCGCCGAAGGCGTGCCGCTCTTCATCGAACAGCTGATGATCTCGCTGATTGAGGAGCACCGCCGGCGCGCAGAGCCAGGTTCTAGGCCAACGGGCGTGCCCCTTCTGCTGGCCGAAAAGCTATCGGGGCGGCTGGATCGCCGCCCTGGTGCAAGGCGGATCGTTCAGGCGGCTGCCTGCATCGGGCGCTCATTTGCACCGGCATTCCTTGCGGCGTTGCTGCAACAGCAGCCTCATGCGGTCGCTGAACCACTCCAGGCGCTAGTCGAAGCGGAAATCCTGCAACCCCGCCGCTATGGCGCCGAGATTCAGTATGAGTTTCGCCACGCATTGCTGCAACGGATAGCGTACGAGTCGATGTTGCAACCGGAGCGGAGGGCAACTCATCTAGGCGTCATAGCCGTTTTGCGCGGTGCCAGCCAAACTCAAGCAACACCGATGGAAGTGCTGGCCTATCATCTCACGGAAGCCGCCGAGTTTCGTGAAGCAATCGAAGCGTGGCTGGCGGCCGGCGTAAGTGCGGCGCGACAATCCGCGCACGTGGAGGGCATCGGGCATCTCCAGAGCGGACTGGCCTTGCTTGCGAAAATTTCGGATCTCGGCGTCCGCCGGCAGCTCGAGCTCAAACTCCAGGCCGCCCTTATGGCATCCATCATCTCCGTTGAAGGAGCGACGTCGAAGCGCGTATCCGACTGCTGTAGGCGGGGACTTGAACTTTGCCAGCAGGGTGAGCCGACGCCGCTGATTCTGCCGTTTGCCTTCGGTCAGTTTACCTACACGAATTGCCACGGCGAGGTCCAGGAAGCCTTTGCCCTAGCGAAGTTGTTCCTGTCGCTGGCCGAACGCGCAAAGAGCGAATCGGGCCGGGTCATCGGGCACCGCATGCTCGGCACGGTCCTGTTCGGACAGGGCAAGGCCATCGAGGCAAAGGCGCAATTCGAGAATTCGCTGAAATTGTATTCGCCCGAACGCGATGCCGCCACAACCCATCAGTTTGGGCAGAACACCGAGGTGCACACCAAGTCGTCGCTCAGCCTCGTGCTGTTCTGTCTCGGCGACATCAACCGCGCGCTGGAGGTTGGCGCAGATGCGTTGCGGTCGGCAGACATGCTCCGCCATCCCCATTCGACCGCCATCCCCCTGACATATGTCGGGGGATGGCTGTTCGGACTGTGCGATGCCAGCGATAATCTCATCTATGAAGCTAACCGGTTGCTGGCGCTGTCTGAGCAGCATCGGCTCGCTGCGTTCAGTGGGCATGGAAATGGCCTGCTGGGTTGGGGGCTGGCTCAACAGGGCCGGCTCGAGGAGGCGGCCGAGCACATAGAGCGTGGAATTTCCATTCTGGATTCGATCGAGTTCCGCCTTGCGCTTTCCGGATTCCTGGGATTGCTGGCAGACGTCCGACGGCAACAGGGGGACCTCAGCTCCGCGCAAGTCGCCTGTGCCAGGGCAATTGATTTGATTGCTACCAGCAGCTTCGTTTGGCTTGAACCCGAACTTCGGAGGATTGAAGCCTTGATCCTGAAGGAGGTCCGGGGGCCGGCCGTCGCGGAAGAAACTCTTCGTCGTGCCATGGCATGCGCGCAATACCTGAGCTTCCCGGTCCTGGAGCGGCGATGCCTGATCAGCCTGAAACAACTGTTCGGCCAAGAGCGTGATGACGCGGAAGTTGAAGCTAGGCTGAAGCAGCTTTCGCATCTCGGTAACCTGAAACACAGAGTCGTTCGGATCATGGATGCGTCCTCGCATGCAGTGGGGCATGAGGCGCACGACGATCTGCTGTCGCCGCCGGGAGGCAAAGGGGGAACACATTGAACAAGCCGAGCGAAACTTGACCGATGCCGGGGCGCGCCACGAAAATTCCGATATGGCGTTTCGACCAATTGATCGGGTGCTGCACGTACTGCGCCTGGTCTATGTGTTGAGCGGCATTTTCGTGGCCACTTTTGCGCTGTATCCCTGGCTGGCCACGTGCTTCATGCTGCGATACCAGCGAGGACAACAAGTCGTTCCCCAAGTGTTTCATCGCACCATGCGTAGATTGTTGGGTTTGAACGTTGTCGTGAGAGGTTCTCCATCATCGTTGCGGCCGTTGTTCTTGGCCTCGAATCATACTTCCTGGTTGGATATCATCGTCATCACGTCGTTCTTGCCCGTCGTATTCGTCGCCAAGCAGGAAGTTTCGAGTTGGCCGTTCTTCGGATGGCTCGCCCACCTGCAAAGATCGATCTTCGTGAACCGGGACAAGAGGCACGAGGTCCATAAGGCCATCGGCCGCATTGCCGACGCCCTTCTGACGGGTGAGGTGGTCGCTCTCTTCCCCGAAGGCACTTCAACGGACGGCACGGACGTTTCCCCGTTCCGCTCTGCCCTTGTTGGTGCCGTTCACGAAACTTTCCGGCGCTCGGCGGATTTGTCGGCGCTCGCTATCCAGCCCCTTGCGATTACCTATGCCGGAGCAAATGGAAAATTGGCTGTCTGGGCGCGCGAAGACGCGACCCCGTTTTTTCCTCACTTGCTGCAAGTCGCGGCTTTGCGCCAAATCGATGTCCTGCTGATGTGGGGTGAGCCGATGACCGTCGATTCGAATTCCGACCGCAAGGAACTGACCAGGCTGTTGGAGGGAGCGGTGCGGCGACTTGTTTTGGAAGCGCACGCATCGAAAGAGTTTGCCCGTTCGTAACCGCGATTGCGGCTCACGGTGCTTTTCTCCAAACGGCTATCTCATGGGACGAGGTGCCGGTAGAGCGTGACGGCGAAACAATACGTATAGTGCGAAAACAACTTGCAGATTTGCGAAGGCGTGGGGTGTGGGGTGTGTCGTCCGCCCCACACTAGAAGATAAGTGTACCTTCGGGCCAGTTCTTCAACGACGAGTTCGGGCGTGTGGCGGGTATCGAACAGGAATTCGTCGGCGGCGAAAACCCCCGTGTTCACGTCGATGATTTGCAACGTGTTCAGGTCGATATCCTTGCCTTTGCTTCGGACAAAGGCATCGAAACGAAAACTGTTCGTGCGTAGCGTTGACGCGATCGCACAGCATAATTCGAGCAGCCGCTCTCGGTGGACGTCCCGCGTTATGTCCTGATGATAAAAAAACTTTGGAACCTTTCGGAACCCATTCCTCCATTCTTCCTTTGCAACGATAGGCCGCTTCATGGCAACGCCAAAGAAATGCGGTGGACCTGCCGGATTGCGTGTGTAGGACACGCCGATCTCCAAAGCGTCGGGTATGAATTGCTGGGCTATGTAGGGCTGACGCCGATGACGGAGAAAACGTTGCAGCGTCTCTTCGTCGCGAATGCCAACGACACCGGTCGACTGCGCCCCCCAAACTGGCTTGACGACGATGGGAAAACAGATACAGAGCGGAGCATTTCCATTTGAAAAGTACGTGGACCGGGAAAATAGAGCGGTTTCCGCAAGATACGGCGCGAGGGTTGATACCTTCGACAGCCGCACAAACGTTTCATACTTGTCTTGATCTTGTCTGTTGCCAAACACACTGCAGGTGTCCCCGAAAAAAAGAGCAAAAAAAGAGATGTTCCTTGCCTTCGCTGCCGCTGATACCAGCGACGCGGCTTGGGCAACATGTTCCAATTTCCGGAGAAGATTGGGCGGCACCGTTCGGGCTCAAAGTAATGTGGCTCGGTTTGATCGTACATCCAAAGCAAACAAAATTGTACCCACCAGGAATCACCCGGAATTGCCTACGATCCACAGTACTGTGTCAGCAGACCTGAATCTCTTGTTGTCTGCTCTTATGAGCCGGTTTCTTCTGTCCGTGCGAAAGGTTGATACAATTTCGTGTTGTGAAGCCTACAAATGAAGACCGAAGATGCGGCCTGCACTTAAACGTGCCTCCTGTGAGTCGGAATGGTCGCATTGATGTTGTTGACGAGCGGACGGCCATGCAGATATTGAGCGTTATGGCCGGCGCTCTCGTCAACGAAGACGGCCAGGAGGCGAATGGCGGTCTGGATGCGGTACCCGAATCCGCGCGGCGCAGCAGAAGGTGTTGGTGCTCCAGCAAATCCGGTTTGGGCCCGATAGGAAGCTTGGAAATTTCGAGAAGGCCATCCCACGCCGGAAGTGATCCCGCAAGTGAACGGTATGCTCGTGCCGACCATCAAGGATGCGACCAAGTGAGGTCCAGCGGTGGCGCTTTCACGCGGGCATTGAGGACCATCTACGCCGCGTTCGTGCACGAACATCAATTGTACCAAATTGCAGCCGGCGGGATTGGCGCTTGGCCGCCGTGCGGCGTGGCCGGCTTGAGTTGGTACGGGGGAGCGCTAGGGAGCGGACGGATTGCGAACGGCACGGATAGCAACTCGGGTTTGTCGGCGCGGTGGGCACCCGATAGGTTCGCCTGCTAAAGTGCTGGCCGCCAAAGACCGTCGAACGGTATCTCTATGACGTGGATACGCTGCTGCAATCGGGATCTTTGGCGGATTGCGACAACTTGGCATCGCGCCGCAAAGAGACCCGTAGCTTTTCGTGCTTCTGATCATTCCTTCGGTCGTGATCTCGAACATTTTCTAATACGTCCCGAGAACCGCCAAGCCCATTCTCATACGGAACAAGTTGCTGAGAAGCCACACGACTCATGGGAATCCGATATGCTCCATCAATCTCGTGGGCGGATGCTGGTTTCTCGGGCTTAATGATGCTGTAGCAGCGAAGACGGCGCGAAGCGCTCCGCAGCGAGTAGAATGCACATGTAATTGCCGCGTAATTTGGCGATCAGTCGGTACAACAACCGAAGGAGTCAAACCGCGACATGGACCTGGATAATCAAAACGCGAGGCCCGGATGCTTCCCTGATGCGACGGATGCCACCTCCCCGCCTTCGGATGACCGCAAAATCGAGAAGGCACGTTTAGGATTCAGGGCGACAGACTTCGTCATCTATCCAGCGCATGGTGTGGGACAGATTCTCGCAATTGAAGATCAGACCGTTGCCGGGGCGAGCATGGAGTTCTTCGTGATCTTTTTCACGAAGAGCAAACTGACTGTCCGCGTTCCCGTCCGAAAAGCCGCGAACATTGGAATGCGCAGGCCGTCGGATATCTCCTCGGTCCAAGGAGCGAAACAGATTCTGAGCGAAACTCCCCGAAAAGGTCGCGGCAACTGGTCCCGGCTTGCTCAGGAATACGAAGGCAAAATCAACTCTGGCGATATCCTTGCGGTCGCGGAGGTCGCTCGCGATCTTTTCCGACTGGGCGAATCCGGGCAGAGTTTCAGCGAACGGCAGTTGTACGTGGCGGCGCTTGACCGCCTCTGCGGGGAGATAGCGCTGGTGGACGGAATCTCCACGGAGCATGCCGTCAAGGAAGTCGAAGGCCTTTTGAAGATCGGCACATTCAAACGTAGCGCCTGACTGCCGGTCATTTTTGAGCAGCGTCGTTTGGTTGAGCAGCGATATATGAAGTTGCTATTGTGAGCAGGTGCACGGCCGCAGTTCCGAGCCGCTGCATATCCTCGTTTGACGTATAGGCGGCTGAGGCGCGACGGTATGCGATGGCTACTCTTGCGTAAGCATCGGTGATCAATGAGCCTACTTGATCGTTGTCAGGGATTGATTGGTGCTCTCGCAACTTAACGATCTTGAGCGCAGCTTCTGCTGCGGCTTGGGCGAGTTGCGTGTTTTCCAAGTGCGGATTGGAAACGACAGGCTCACATGCTGCAGCCGCCCCGGCAATCACCTCGTAGTATCGCTGCTTTCGAGGAGCATCCGCAGACAAGTAACCTTTCAAGAGGTGTCGAGCTCTGGCTTCGAGGTGTTTGCGATCTTCTCTGATCTGCCTATTGGGCTTGAACAGACTAAACACCATTGTTCCTATCGCGCCGGTTTTGCTGCGTGCTCAGGAACGCAGCCGCGTCTATGAAGTTCCGCGCCATTCGAGCGGTTGTCGAACTTCGGATTTTTGTACGCTGTTGGTCCTGTTGCCGCGAGAGTTAGCGATCGAAGGTTGCCGGTCGGCACTGCCTAATCTCTGACCGAGCTGCAATTCAACAGCGGGCACCAACTTCGTTGGTGCCCTCCCTTCGGTGGTGGCACTACTTTGGAGCGTTTTCGGTTGTAGTCTGCGCGAGGGATGACGTCGTCAAATCGGGATCATCGTTGGAACTGAAGTGCACGTCCTCTAAGAGCGAGGAGGATACCGACGGCATCTGGGCGCCGTTAGAGGAGCGAAAGACCGCAACACGGGTCTTGTTGAAGACGCCTTCAGCGCTAACATGCGCATTGAGCTCCCTGAGCAACTCAGTAACGAGCACGCTGTGCTCGCCCTTCGTGTCATCGGCGACCTTGCCAGGCGTATTAGACGAGATGATAAGCGCGTTATTGGGCGCGTTGACTGGCGCAAGCCCGTGGGAGTAGGAGCGGAAACGGCGCTCATAGGGATTGCGTCGAGAGGCATCTAGGACGGCCAGCGTGGCGCGAGCGCCCCGCTCCTTAATTGCGTGGAGCACGGTTTCGATAGACATACCCTCGTGGCGCACATCACCTTCCTCCCAGATCACCGCATCGGTCGGGATCAGGTAGGTTTCGTGACGAGACTGCACCCCATAGCCACCGAAAAACAACATCACGACAGATCCGGGCTTGATCCTGGATTTTAACCGCTCGATCGCGCGAGACATGTCTGCCTTGCTGGCGTCCTCCACCACATCGACATCGAATCCGTGGCGGCGCATTGCATACGCTAGACCGCTTGCGTCGTTGATGGGTTGGTTCAGTGGCTCGGCGGCGTCCGGGTAATTGCCATTGCCGATGATGAGCGCGAGCTGCATCGCGCTGGGTGTTTCCTGGGTAGACACTACCTTTGCGGCTTCCGAGGTGTGCAGATCCAACGCTGCGTTCGCGCCGATCGCCAGTAGTGCCACGCCGATAAGACTGCAGATAGCGGTCAGCAAGTTGCGAAAGCTGTAGAGCTGCGTCACCTTCACTTCATCCCCCAATCAACTACGAGAACTCCCATCCTGCAAAATGCGTATCCGGCAGAACCGACCACGAAGTTCACGGTCAGTCACCAGAACAGCCATTTCCGCGCCCGTCCTTCGAGGAGCATGCGTAGAAACTCTTGAGCCCAAGTTAGGGGACGTGGTTTCTGGTGATTTGTGAGTTTTGGTGAATAAACTGTGCAGGATCGCGACGAGCATCTATTGCGCGGCCGTCTGATGCTGCTTGTCGCCAAGGCTTGTGAAATTGTCGAGCAATCGTTCAAGAGCGCCGGCAGTGCGCCTTTTGCGGCGATCGCGGATCGCAACGCATCGGAATCGTAGGCCGCATCGCCCATCACGACTTCGGCTGGGAGCCCCTCGATGAGTGACTGGGCCTGAGGCGCATCGCCGGCCTGGCCTGCCGTTAGGAAGAAACGGACCGGGCAGCCCAAGCCGCGGACGGCCATATGGATTTTTGTCGTCAGGCCGCCGCGCGAACGCCCGATGGCCTGATTTTGAGCCCCCCTTTTGCGCCGCTGGCGTGCTGGTGAGCGCGGACGATGGTGGAGTCAACGATCAGGTATTCAAAGTCCCGATCATCTGCGAGCGCTTCGAACATGCGCAGCCAGACCCCTTTGGCGCTCCATCGGCTGAAGCGTCGGAAGACGCTGTTCCATTCGCCGAACGCTTCGGGCAGATCACGCCACGGCGAACCGGTTCGCACGATCCATAACACCCCTTCGACAAACATCCGGTTGTCGCGGCCCGTCGAACCGCGCTGGTCCGGCCGACCGATGATCAAGCCGGATATACGATCCCATTGTGCATCGCTCAGGACGAGGCGATCCATGACACCCAAGGCTTTCTCCTAAAGGAAAGCCTTGAATCACGTTCCAGCTGATTTGAGAATCCCAAGAGTCCACACGACCTAGGAGTCGATAGTTCCAGAGGAGCTTGTTGCCGGACCGATGATCAAACAATACGTGGGCACCCACGCGCTATTCCAATGCTCCAATGTTGTGCCGCAAGCCGAGCATTCGAAGCTGTTTACTTCACGCGACGGTGCCATCGATTCCGTTCGTCGGTACACTGCGCCACATTGGCATGTGCGGTGCTGTTCGCTCATGAGCGCTTCCGGTACGTTTAGGTCGTTGGTTAATGCTGACTATCAGTCATGATCATCATCCGTCTTTCGACGCTTCGCCATTTTGTAGCGTCAATGCAAACTCGTCAGCCGTGTATACTCGACCGTCAGCGATAACAGTGACGAAGGGCATCCCCTGTGCAAGAAAATCGTTCGCAGTTGCTAAAGCTCCCGTCCGCGTGTCCTTGACCGCCTTTATTATTTCCGCAGGCTCTCTAGGCTTACCTTGCACAATGAACATAATTTCATACCCGGTTCGTCGAGCATGATGGTGCCATGGGTACGAAAGAATATCCGTGCCATTTTTGCGACACTGCGTGGGAATGAACGACCGCGGTGGGCTTGACGTTCTGCTGCGTCGAATACCCTCAATGCTGCGGCCTCTTTTTTTTCGGCCGCATGAACATCCTTCACACACTTTCGGCATTTGGCGCCTCGACGGTGATACGGTCAAGATCGGAGGAGCGCTTGGCTTGATTGAGAGAAACCGCCAAAGTCGCAGTAAAGACGATGCCGTGAACTAGTTTGGCATTGAGCGGGTCGGCCAGATGCCTCAAAACTCAAGATCTATCAACTATTGTGTTCTGCAGTCCCGCATCTTGGCTGCAACGATGCGCTTTGCCTGGCGGAATAACTTGTTCCAATATTGGGAAAAAGAGGCAATTGATCGCCCCCAACATCGAACTTTAGTCGAGAAATTGGATTGGCTCATGTCAAGGAGCTGACAAATGGCAAGCAAAATTTTGGTCTTGGGCGTGATCGCCACGGTCTTCGTCTGCGGCGCAGTGGCAGCGGTTATGCTTACTAGGTTACCGGGTTAGGTTCAGTAAGGCCGGGAAGAAGTGGCACTTTTTTAAGTTGCGTTACTTTTTGAACAGACTGTTGGAGTTTGCTGCTGTTCAATTGCGCCATTGCCTAACTCGCAATCCATACTTGCCAAGCAGCCCAGCACGCCGCGCTGGGCTTTTCGCTTCGACCAATGAGACGAAGAGCACGGGAGTACTATGGACATTGACGATCGGACTCACAGTCCGCTGAATGCTGGAACCTCGTCTCACGCGTGAGGTTTAAGATATTTGCAGGAGGCCCATGCATGCTTACTGGCTCAGCAGCTGATGGGGTGTATAGAGACTCGCTCATGGACGAGCTGAGGAGGATCGCACTCGCGGTAGTCGAAGGTGAGCGACAGCTAGCAGAACTAGAAGTGATGCGCGAAACCCAGCAGCGCAATGAGCGTGATCGCCAACGCTTGCTGTCTTTGTTGCAGCCCTAATTCCGGCATTTAGCCTCTTGCGCTACGCCGGCTCGCGTCAGCGCTGTGCGCCTGTCCAAAACAAACGGCGCGGTTTAATCAATTATTGCAGATGGTGGCTGCGCCGAAGAGCCGCCTGAGTGGGCTGACTTCATCCGGGTTGCAGGCCTGCGGCGCCGGTTTCCGTTGGACGCGCCGCACATGTTTCATAAGATCCTTTGACTTGACCTTTTTGGTCCCACCTTTCTCAACCTTTAGGTCGCTTGCGTCATGATGCCAGCTACTGATCGTTGGAACAGCGACAGATGGCAACTCTTCTGGCACGTGCAGAGCCGTTGCGAGTGGCACCAGGGAGCTGATGTAAGTCACCGGCAAGCGGTCACTCTTCGTCAGCGTATCCGTTTCTGGAGTTGTTCCAACCTCTGGCATGTGCTTATTAGCCGCGACCGCCGACGCCTGAACTACAGCCATCGGTGGCGAAGCACCGAAGGCCAGCTTGTACGAAGCTAGACCCGCTAAACCGAAGAACAGAACTAGGCCGAGCCAAACCGTTCGAATCACGACGCGCTCCATGCGTGTCGAACGAGCGCCACTATTCAGCCTACATTAAGGCGGAGTCGCATTATGCCGTCCATCGGCGCCGATGCTGATTAGATATCAAATGGGCTGAGTATCATCAGTGCCGGCCGTACGTTGCGATTTTCGGCGAAAAGGATTTTTAGTAGTTGCGGGCCGTGACGCAGATGGCGCGGGAATTCGACCTCGATACGCGAACGCGACGGCTCGCGATGTGCTCCGGCAAAGTCTACCTGTCGGCCGAGGAACGGCAGACGGCTTGCTCTACCGTGCCATGAAGTAAAGAGCTAGACGGCTCAAGGCCGGCGACGAATCGGAGACCGCTTGAAAGGTCAGTCTGCGCACTTTCATAGCTCAATGCAGGCAACCGCTTGATCATCAGTTTTCCGAGATTGAAAGGTTGGGCACCTGATAGGTGGCCGCAATCGCGGCTGCGGTGGGCGGTAATAATTGACGCGATCGTCTCGACCTCGGCCATGGCCAACAAGCTCCGAAACAAGCAACACCACTGAACAAGCGTTCAGGAAAGTTTCCATCCTGCGGTGCCGCCAGGAGCGAGTGCTGATCCCCGCCAATGCATTAGTCGATCAATCAGCGAGTAGATCATAGTCCCGGCGTAAAACGCTCTGGACGTGAATCGCCGCGCGGGCCGCGGTATTGGCATCGGCGCCGCCTGAAGAGAGCACACAGGACCAGTTGAAGTCAGCACCTTCCGTAACACGGTTGATGGCAATTTTTGAACATTATGACAACCGGGCACACGCCGGATTTCCGCCAGAACTTTTCGGTGCAGGTCTAATAAGCGCGAGGCAAATCTTCGACATATTGATCAGGTCGGGTTTCTGGGAATGTCGCCAGCTATGCCGTGATTATGTTCTTTGCGACTGCCGAAGGGAACGACCTCGGCTCCTTATGTTTCTACGATTGCTTCGGATCACCAATCGCCTGATCAACGGTTCACGCTTCTTACCGCGTACGGCGAGCCTAGCTTGTCATGTTGGAAAACGGCCCCAGCGGCGGGGCAGCGACTGGAGCCGTCTTTTCATCGGATGCGCTACGGGGGAATAGCAACACCCGGCCGCTCTTACCAAGTGTGACGGTCGGCTTTCGTTCCAACCCGTATTCCTTCCCTGGAAACCGGATGCTGGATAGTGACCGTCCGGAACAATCTCTGACCGTTCACCTTGTCACAGGTGGAGCGCGCCTATGTTCAATCCTTTGATGTTGCTGGCAGCCGAAGCAAGCGGAGTAATTACCCTTCGGATGATGAAGCTTATGCTAGGCGGCAGAAGCGCCCGGCGCGAAGCTAATGTGATGGTCAGCGAAAAGATAAAGGCCGCCATCGAAGCTACCGCGAGTCTAGCATCTGGTGCATCCGGGGACGAAATAGTTCATCGATACCGACAGCACGTAGCGAAAAATGCAAAACGGCTGTCGGGTCGGAGGCGTAAGCGTACACGACGCCGACGTAAGTAGCGTTGCAGGCATAGAACATCAGACCGGTAATCGATTTGGAAATGACAGTCGCACGGGAACCTTCGTAGCCTGCCAGCTTGGAACGTTAACCCGCACGGCCTGTTGTCCTTCCAAATGGGCGGCCGTAGTCCCAATCCATTCCGCCCTCCGGAGCGTGAGATGAGTAAACGTAAAACGGCGTCAAAGCACGCGCGCAGCCCGAAAATAGCCGCGAAGGCCCAGCGGGCCGCTCAGGCCATTGTCAAAAGCCCGAAGGTCGCTCGGCGCTCAGTTTCTGAAGCGGCTGAATTGGCGGTCAAGCCTAATCGCGACGCGAAACCACCGGCTCCAGTTGCACTAGAGACTTCAGAAGCTGCCATGGAAGAAAATGTCACTCACACGATGACAGACAAAAGCATGAGCAAACAATTTGAGTTATCTTCAGCGGTCACTGCAAACGTGCGTGCTTATCAAGCAAAGCTGATTGAAATGACCCAAACTAACTTCGCGTTTTCTTTTGAATTCAGCCATAGGCTAGCCTCAGTTAGGTCTCCGGTCGAGTTATTCACTGTAATTGCAGAGTTCACCGGCAAGCGGATCGCCCTGATAGGAAAGTACTCGAAGGAGATGATTGAATTAGGCGCCAAGGGAACTTCGTAAGATGCAGGGCCATCACTTCCTTGCCGAGTTCGGTGCGGCTTTGGTTCGAATTTTGTCTTTCGATTAGTGAGATTGTTGCGTTGTTATGCGCCCGTTGGCCACTACGGTGGCTGGGCAATGAACTGCAAAAATCATTCATCGCAGTTATGGACGAGCGCGTGATCAGGATAGACAGCACGGCAAGAGTATTCCTGCAGTAACTAATTTATGGAGGAAGCGATGGCTGACAAGACGAATTTTACCAAGGAAGAATGGACGTTGCTGCTGGAGAGCCCCATGATAGCTGGTATGGCTGTCACGGCTGCTGATCCGAGTGGACTTTGGGGACTTCTCAAGGAATCGTTCGCTGGAGGCACTGCCTTAACCAAAGCGATAGCCGGCGCCGACACCAACGCTCTGGTTAAGGCCGTAGTCACCGATTTTTCTAACAGCGAGGGACGCACCGCGGCACGAGACGGTCTAAAAGCAAAGTTCGCGGCCAGTCAGCCCTCAGACCTCAAGGTCAAAGCCATCGACTCGCTGCGACAGGTATCTGGGCTGCTCGATGCTAAGGCCCAAAGCGATGCAGCTGCGTTTAAAGCTTGGCTTCGTCAGATCAGTCAGATCACCGCTGAGGCGGCCAGCGAGGGCGGTGGTCTGTTTGGAATCGGTGGTGTCCAAGTTAGTGACGCGGAAAAGGCAACGCTTACGGAAATATCAACTGCTTTGGGCTATTGATGAGGACTAGAGCCGACCGACGGAGTGACGTCACTATCCTTAACGTGACGATGGTTGAGCTTTCTCAAAGATGAAAGCAGCTGACCGATATCCATCTGAGTCGTGCTAGCGACGAGGAGTGGTCCGGGCAGAAGGGATCGCTAGCGCCATTCTAAGCGGGCCGATTCTACGCATGTGGTGCACTAAAACCGCGCTGCTAGTAGCGCCGTCTCTGTATCTAAAACAAATCTGAGTCTCAGCTTCATCGGAATAGCCTCCGCCTACATCCGCAGTCAGAGGCAAGTACGGCCATTAGCGATGTCTTTGGCCCACG
>Ga0268266_10002094_pt1 | contig 22073 bp, 14 predicted proteins | sample KBSS13metaG_FD_190356 | JGI IMG/M metagenome (GOLD analysis project Ga0268266, IMG submission 190356) | Switchgrass rhizosphere microbial communities from Kellogg Biological Station, Michigan, USA - KBS S1-3 metaG (SPAdes) (version 2) | ecosystem: Host-associated > Plants > Roots > Rhizosphere... | reverse complement strand
TGTAGCTCATTCAGATTCCCCACGGCGGGGTCAATTTGCTGTGCTGCCCCGTCAAAACACTTCCGACCGAGTCCGCTACGCTCGGCCTCATGGGATTCACCCCAGCCGGGAGCGGCTTTATGTTTCGACGCGCGAGGCAGCCAAAAACCTCAAGGCCATTTTGAGATTTGGCCGGTCTGGTTTTTTCCGGGGCGCCGTGTCATGTTGTGCCATGTTCCCGCTCGCCCGACGATTGCGGAACCTGCAACGTCTGCTCAGACGCAGGGGCGCAAGTCATGCCGAGGCGGAGGACCTGGTCCAGGAGGCGGTCCTTCGGCTTCACGCCTATACGCGTGCCGGTGGGGCAGTGCGTGACCCCAGTGGTTTTCTGGCTCGTACGGCAATGAATCTGGCGGTGGATGCGCATCGCCGTTCGCACGGCGACTTGTACGACGCGCGGCCGGTCGAGGATCTCAATCTGGTGGACTTGTCGCCCGCCCCTGAAGAGGTGGTGGCCGCCGAACAACGTTTGCAGAGAATGAAGGAAACTCTGGACCGCATCAACACGAGGACGCGTCAGGTCTTCTTTATGCACCGCCTGCAGGGTTTCAGCCATCAGGAGATCGCAGAGCAACTTCACATAAGCGTGAGCGCGGTCGAGAAGCACATTGCCAGCGCTGTGACCCTCCTCACCATTCAGCGGCAGCAGGAATGAGCGGTAACACGCACGACGAGGCGAAGATTCCGCAGGACTCCCTGGCGGAAGCCGGCGTATGGCTGGCGAGGCTCAAAGGTCCCTCGCGTGACAAAAAGCTCGAGGCAGGCTTTCGTGAATGGCTGCACGCATCGCCTATGAACGCGAGAGCTTTCGAAGCAACCACGGATGTTTGGCAGGAAGCTGCAGGGCTGCGGCGGATAGTCCCGATGGTGCCGATTCGAGGCCCTTGGTTCCTCTTTTCTCGTTCGGCCGTGGCGACTGCTGTCGCCTTCGTTGCTGTCGTTGCCGTCGCAATCGGATTCCTCCTGCCCCGCGGGATCACGACGGCCATTGGAGAACAGCGCACCGTGCGTCTCGAAGATGGAACCCATGTTGTTTTAAATACCTCGAGCCGGGTGCTCGTCAACTATGACCGGGCGCAGCGCCGGGTCGAGTTGCAGGAAGGCGAGGCGCTGTTTGAAGTGGCTGCGCAGGCGAGTCGGCCGTTCATTGTGGGGGTCAATGGTCTCGAAGTGCGCGCGTTGGGAACATCCTTCGTCGTGCGCCGCGATGCGACCGTTCTGACTGTTGTGCTCATTGACGGGAAGGTGTCGATAGCGACCGGCCGCGGCGGCCAGGAAATTACGCTCACACCCGGTGAGCGCCTCGCCATGGCCCGGGAAGGGGGCGGGATCACGGTCGATCGCCCATCGATGGATCGATCGCTTGCCTGGAGACACGGGCAGGTGAGTCTGGATGACACTCCACTGCGCGAGGCTGTGGAGGAAATGAATCGCTACAGCACACTCGAGCTGCGGGTGCAGTCGGCCCGAGCCGGGGACCTGCTCGTCAATGGCCTGTTTCAGGCGGGTGACTCCAGGAGGTTTGCCGAGGCTGTTGCGCTGACCTATGGCCTGAAAGTGATTGAACAGGATGGACAGTTGGTTCTGATCGGTAACCCGACGCATTGAGCACTTGAAACGGCTCCGCCTTCGAGCACCATCGACATTCGTGGCCGCTGTGGCGGCCGGCTTGCTGGCATTCGGCGCCAGTGCCCAAACCGGCGATGACTTTGACCTTCCCGAGCAACCGCTCTCGGATTCACTGCGGGCGATTGCCAGCCGGACGCATGCCAACATCCTGTTCGATCGGGCTCTGGTCGCCGGCCGACGCGCACCTGCCTTGAAACTGCATGCAACGCTGCAACGCGCACTCGAGGAGATCTTACGCGGCACGGGTCTCAGCTACCGTGCAATCGATGACAAGACCATCACGATTGTTGCCACACCCATATCTAAACAGAGTGTTTCTCACGCTACGGCTCCGCCGGCTGCCGATGCGAGTGCATCGCGTGGTCTCGAGGAAGTGGTGGTCACCGCCGAACGACGCGCAGTAGATTCCCAGAGCGTCGCGGCATCTGTATCCGCGTTGACAGCCGCGATGCTCGATCAGTCAAAGATCTGGAATGCTGCGGATCTGCAGCGTTACATTCCGGGACTGCTGGTATCAAACAATGGCGCCTATGGCCAACCTTACCTGCGGGGTGTCGGCTCGGACATCATCAATCCGGGCGCAGATTCTCCGATCGCCGTTTTTGTCGATGGCGTGTATCAGGCACGGCAAACCGCCGCTCTGACCGATCTTTTCGATATGGATCGGGTCGAAGTATTGAAGGGGCCGCAGGGGACACTCTACGGACGCAATGCTTCCGGGGGCGCTATCAACCTGGTCACGAGCGAGCCGCAGCCGAGGTTCCAGGAGTCGGGTGACCTCTATTTCGGCAGCAACAATACCTTGCACGTGCGGGACTCGGTGAACACTCCCATCACGGATGAGGCATCGCTCAGAGTGGCAGCGCTCATTTCGCGTCGCGATGGCTACACCTTGAATCTGACCGACGGCAGCCGGATCAATGATGAAAGTGTCTGGGCCCTGCGCAGCAGGCTGAAATATGTTTTCAGTGAGCTCTGTTCGGTCATTTTCGGAATCGAATACACACACGAAAATGACTCGCGCAACAGCGCGAACAAGCTGTTGGACTCCCCCGCATTGCCCTTGCCGGTCCGCGATCTGGCGGCCCGCTTCGCCTTTCCCGCGTTGAATCTCCCCGCCGACCCTCTGCAGGTGCGGTACGACTATTTGCCTGAAATATACGTGGCCCAGCTGCGCCTGAATCTGACCGCACGCTGGCGCTGGGATACGCTCGAGTTGCTCTCGATCACCGGCTACACGCATCTCGACGATGTGGCTGTCAATGATCTCGATGCGACCGCCATCAGCTTTGCTTACGATCGCGAGTCGGACCTTTCCAAGGCGCTCTCGCAGACGCTCCAGTTCAGTGCGCCGCATTGGATGGCCGGTTTGGAATATTTCCAGGAGCAGGGCGGTCAGAATTTCGATGCGCGATTGCCGCCATTCGGCCCTCCCTCTCCGATCCCACTGGGGCCTGACTCGCCGGTGCCGGGTTTTGTCTGGGCGTCAACACTGCGAACTCTGGCCTTGGCGGGGTTTGCCGATGGCAATCTGCAACTGGCACAGAACTGGACGCTGAATGCCGGTTTTCGCTATTCGTGGGAGCAGAAAACAGCGAGCTTGCTGCAAACGGTCCTGGATCCTCGCGGAGAGCTGACCGGCGTGGCCGGGACCGCGTTCCATCCCGCACACCCCGAACGTAGCTTCAGCGCGTGGACACCCAAGTTGCGCGTCGAATATCGACCCGCGCCAGCCTTGCTCTTGTATCTGTCGGCGACGCGCGGTTTCAAATCCGGTGGTTTCAACCTGATGAACACAGGCGAAACTTTCCTGCCGGAGACGTTATGGAGTTATGAGTCCGGCCTGAAGGCTTCCTGGCTGAACAATCGGCTTCGCACCAATGCGTCCGCCTTTTACTATGATTACCGGGACCTGCAGGTCAATCAGTTCTCGGGGGTGACGAATCTCGTGACCAACGCGGCGACCTCTCGGATAAGCGGTCTCGAGTTGGAGTTGGCCGCATTGCCCACCCGCTGGTTGCAAGCGCAAATTTCGCTTGCCTGGCTGGATGCGCGCTATCGCAGCTACCTGACCAGGGATGCGAACCGACCGAACCAAACCATCGATCTGTCCGGCAACCAGATGCCCCACGCCCCGCGCGCCACCGTCACCACCAGCCTGGAATCGGAAATTCCGCTCAGACATTCAGGTACCCTGAAACTGCGCGCGGAGGCGCGCTATCAATCCTTGATGTACTTTGATCAATTTGATACACCCCAACTGGCACAGGGTGGTTACAGCCTGTTCAACGCCCATCTGCAATACATACCCGGCAATCATGCGTGGAGTCTGGAGCTCGTGGGCGAAAATCTTTCTGACAAGATCTATCGTCAAAGCGTGGTGCGCGTGGACAGCGTCTTCGGTACCGAGCTGAGTTTCGGCGCGCCGCGCACACTGGGAGTTCGGTTCGCAACTCACTTTTGAAGCGGTCCGGCAAGCCCGGCCATGCGTCGAATGACCGTGCGGGTGATCGTTTCTGTGAAGGGCTCTCGCAAGCGCAGCCCGTTTACCCACTCTGAAGCGCCCGCATGAAAGACTTCTCCAGCGCCCTTTTTGAAAGAAACAATCATCCCGCTACCTCTGCGTGCCGCTGCAATGCGACTCTCGGAGGACTCTCCATAGCGGTACTGCGCCATGCGCACAGCAGCCGAGTCGCCCACAAACAGTCGTGTCAGCGGATGTCCCTGGTCCGCTTCAACAGGAGATACCATGTTCATGGCCAGAATTTCGAGCCCCGCAGGAATGTCCTTGGAGGCTTTGGGAAAGGGCAGCCCGTCGCGAAATTCATAGTCCAAACCGTCACATTCGAAAGCAAATATGCGGGCCGATTGACCGAAGCTGTCGCCGTAGTACAAATCGGCATCCGCAAACGCCCAGTGATCCGGGCGATACACAATAAAACCACCGGTGCCGCGGGGGACCGCGCCTCCCACGCGCGCATAGATGCCGTGAACGGCCTGCAATCCGAATGTCAGGCTTCCCGGCCTCTGCGTCAGTGGATCCTCCCACATGGTTGTGGTGAATTTCGAGTCCTGGGTGGACACAACCGGGTCAGCCTGGGGCGCCAACTCCTTGTAGCAGACTTGAGTCTGCGCCTCGTCCTCGAGGCGGATCTGCCAGCCGAAGTTTCCCGCAAAGCGGGCGACGTTTCCGCCCGATTCAACCCAGGCATCAACGACATCCCGCATCCGGGAAGACCAGTATTCACAGTGGCCGACGCTCACCATGCACTGATAGCCCCGCAGCGCCGCCGGATCCCGATCGAGGTCATGTTGGGTGAGGTAATCGATGGGAATATTTTCGCGCTCGGCCCACAGCGCAAAGTTCCGGTCGTAGGTCGCCCAACCCGCGCCACCGAAGAACTTGGAGAATCCTTTACCGTATGCCCACTCAAAAGAGGCGTAGCGTGGCGTGTCCCCGATTCCCGGGACGAGCTCATCGACAATTCGCGGCGCGCCCTTGGGCAGCCAGATCAGGCCTCGCGCAAAGGGCCGGTGCAAGGATAGACGAGGCGCGAAATAGAAGCCCTCCGGAGGCTTGGCTGCGACGTAGTTGTTGATCCCGCCCCAGTCGTTATATGCAGTCCAGGTGCATGTAGACAGCACGAATGCTACCTTCGACTGAGGCGACCGCAGCGCCCGACGCACACAAACTCCATGCTCGTGTTCGACGGTCTGAGCACCGCGCCGCGCCGTTATCCGCAGAATGTAGAAGCCCGAGCGCGCCGTTTCCGGGATGGTCCAGCGCAACAGTTCCGGCCATCCGCAGCCCTCAGAATAGAAGTTTTCCGGAGTCGCACAACTGTGTGCGGGGACCGACTGAAACGTTGCGATCGGCTCAGGGTTCTGCCCGTCGCGAATGATCGTGAGATCAACCTGTTCCGCAGTCGCACTTGCGTGCACCACAACAGTTTCACCAGGCGCATAGGAGATGCGATCGGTATAGCAATACGCCTCCAGGATCGCGGGGTTTGCCTGTGCGATGTTGTAGTGAAAAATGTGCACACAATCGTGGCCTTGCTGCTGTGCCTGGAAAGTCAGGCCGTTCGGATCGATCACCACGAAATCATCAGGTTCTGTCATGTCCTCAGTGTAGGAGCGCGTGCCGCATCAGCTTGACACCGGCGTACAGGATTTTGACCGTTTGCACACCTGTCAACCCGGCGTATCGCCCGGTCAAGTACTCAGGCCGAATGAAGACTATTTTGGGTGGCTGCGGCACTTTGACTGCGGAACGAGGGTGTACCGGTGCGCTTTGCCTTGTATGTTATCTTGCTGGCCATTTCCCTACCCTCCATTGCACATGAAACTTCGAGCTGCGCCCAGCTCACCGAGATTGATTTCGCTGCAGTAGAAGACGCTCCAACCCAGCTCACCGCGGCAACCGTCACCCAAACCGCTGACGGGAGCACGGAGTTCTGTCATGTTGTGGGCTATGTCGCGCCCAACATTGGGATCGAGCTCGGGCTGCCGGCGAACTGGAATGGGAAGTTGTTCGAATCCGGATGTGCCGGCTACTGCGGCGCTACCTTCTTCAGCCTGCTCTGCGATGGCGTCATCCAGAAGGGTTACGCCTGTATCGCGTCCGATGCGGGTCACCGAGCCGATTTTTCATACGGCCTGTGGGCCTATAACAACCTGCAGGATGAGGCTAGCCTCGGTTACAGGGCTGCGCACGTAGTGGCACTGGCCGGCAAAGCCATCGTGGCTCGTCTCTACGGTTCTGAAGCCAGAAAGTCCTATTTCGCCGGATGTTCTACGGGAGGGCGACAGGCGCTGGTGGAGGCGCAGCGCTTTCCCTGGGATTTTGACGGCATCATCGCCGGTGCTCCCTCAATCAGCGTGACGGGCGTGCACATGCAGTTGTTGTGGAACCAACGCGCGATGGCCGGTCCCGGAGGTGAACCCCTCCTGAAGCCTACGGATCTCGAGTTTCTGCATGCCGCAGTGATCGCCCAATGCGACGCGAACGATGGGATCAAAGACGGTGTGATCGGAGATCCCCGCCGTTGTCACATGGATGTCGAAAGCCTGCGTTGTAAAACAAATCAAACTCATCAGTGCCTCACGCCCACCCAGATCGAGGCTGTGAGAAAGATCTATTCGGGTCCCCGAACATCCCAGGGCGAGCCGTTGCTCGCGGGGGGCGTGCTGCCGGGCTCGGAGCTCACCTGGACCGAGTGGTTTGTCGGTTGGCGGTCGTTTGCGCGCGATGAATTCCGCTTCAGCGCCTTCAGACCGAATCCCGGCCCCCGTTGGGAAAGCAAGGACTTCAATTTTGATCATGACTACCGCCGTTTTGGCGAGGCCGACACACTCTACTCGGCCAACAATCCGGATTTGCGACGCTTCAAGGCGGCCGGCGGCAAATTGCTGTCCTTTATTGGTTGGGAAGACACCGGCGGACCCGGACCTGTCATCGACTATTACGAGACCGTCGAGAAGACGATGGGAGGCCCGGTCGCTACGCGGGATTTCTTCCGTCTGTTCGTGATCCCGGGCATGGATCACTGCACCGATGGAGCCGGGCCTTTCGCAGTCGACTATCTCAACGCCCTCGAGACCTGGGTGGAGCAGGGGACAGCGCCCGAGCGGCTGATCGGAGCCCACGAAACAGTCGAACGGCCCGGCGACTGGGACAAATTCTGGGCCAAGTTTCCCTTGCCGCGGGAACGAGTCAGCTTCTCCCGACCGATCTACCCATATCCCCTGGAGGCGCGTTATAACGGCACGGGTAACCCCGATGAAGCCGCCAGCTTCCATCCGATATCACTCCACGAAAACTGATCCTGGTTTGCAGTCTCCTCATGCGTTACTTGCGGCACTGAAAATCAACGTCCGTGGTAGGAGAACTCTATTCCGTACGTCCGCGGGGCTCCAAAGAAGGCCGTTGTGCCAAACACATTGTCCACCCGGACCATGCTTTGACGGTACAGCTTGTCAGTGAGATTCTGGCAGAATAACGCTACGCTCCAATGCTCAGCCGCCTCGTAGGTGAGACGGGCATTGAACGTTGTAAATCCTCCCTGGGTGAGCTCTGGAGTATCGAACTGATCGAAGTAGACGAGCGACTGGTAGCGCGCTTCGCCCCGTACGATCAAGTGAGCGGTGGACAGCGGCAGGCCGTACTGTAAACCGGCATTGACCGTCACCTTGGGTGCCTTGGGCATGCGATTTCCGGATAGATCAATGAGTGGTCCGGTGGGATCAGCGGCATCGTGGGTAAAGTAGTCCCGATAGGTCGCATCCAGGTAGGCAATCGACAGATCCGTTTGAAGTGCCTCCGCAGGCTTCGCCAGCATCTCGATTTCCAGGCCATCGATTTTGGAGTTGGCGGCATTCGTGACCAGGTTGCTCACGCCGGAGAATTGATTGACCTGCAGATCCTTGTAGTTGTAGTAGAAAGCAGCCGCGTTGGTGCGCAATCGGTTGTCCAGCCAGGTTGCCTTCAGGCCCACCTCATAGCTCCAGATCTTCTCCGGCTGAAATTCTTCGCCGGTGTTCATCAGGTTGAAGCCGCCTGACTTGAAGCCGCGTGTGGCCGAGGCGTACATGAGGACATCCTCGACGGGGCGATACTCCAGCCGAAACTTAGGCGTCCAGGCGTTGAACGTCGCGCTGGGAAGTGCCGGTATTTGCAATGTGCCCGGAACCCCGGTCAGCACTCCAAAGGGGTCCACGAGTGTCTCGAGGAAGGTTGCTTCCTTGTGCTCGGTGGAATACCGCACTCCCGCATTCAGTGTGAGCTTCGATGACAGGGCGTAACTGCCGTCAATGAAGCCCGACGTCGCTCGCGTAGTAATCGAAGAGTCCCAGACGAAGCCGGCTCGTGGCGATCCGTATCCGAAGACCACCGGCGAGTCCGGTCCGAACAAGGGCAGTCGGGCATCGAAATTCTGACCGCCGGTTTCATGAAAGTACTCGAGCCCCGCGAGCCATTGAAACGGGCCCGGCAGCCGCGAGCTCGCCTGCAGACTCTCGTCTATCGACTTGGAATGATCTTGCTCGCGGTCATAGGAGAAGTTGATTTCCGTGCCGTCGAGGTCCAGAACCCCGGTGTTGTCGACATCGGTGTAGCCGGTCGTCGAGCGCAGTTCCACGAATGGCAGCTCCCAGGTCACGATGGCATTGGCACGGGTCTGATTGACGACCTGATTGTTGGGGAAGTCGTTTCGAACTGAGCGGGGATCGGCGGGAATCGTCGGTGTCGGATAGCCCACGACGGGCGCGAGATCGCGCACCGGCAACGGGAGATCCGGACTGTCGACGATTTTCTCGATCAGGTTGCGGGAATCATGCTCACGAGTTCGCTCGCCGGTGAGCACAATGGTGAGGTCATCCGTGGGCGTATATTTCAACTTCGCACGGACGCCCCAAAGATTCTCGTTGTCGACGCGGTTGTCGGTCTCGAGATTCCGGGAATAGCCGTCATGGCCGGTGTACATGGCGGCCAACCGGAAACCGACCTCATCGGTCACGGGCGTGTTGAGTGCGCCACGAAAGGTCATACGTGCAAAGTTTCCGACGGAAGCATCTGCGTCCGTGTAGAAACTCTTATCCGGATCGTGAGTGACAATGCTGATCGCACCGCCTGAGGCATTGCGTCCGTAGAGCGTGCCCTGTGGGCCTTTCAACACCTCGACCCGGTCAATGTCGAAAAATTCAGTGATCGCCGCATTCGGTCGCGGCTGATAGGCCCCGTCTTCGAAAACAGCCACCGGTGCATCGGTTCCGGGGTTGATGATGTCGGAGCCGACGCCACGAATATAGGGCTGTCCGTACGGACCGTTGGTGGAGACGAGCAATCCCGGCGTCCGCGTCTGCAAGCTGATCGTGTCTTCGATCCCTGAGACGGCGAGGGTCTCCGGGGTAAACGCGGAGACCGCCGCCGGCACGTCCTGCAGGTTCTGGGCGCGCTTTTGCGCTGTCACCACGATTTCTTCGAGCCCGCCCTTGTCCACGGCGGGCTCGGTTGCGACTTGCGCGATGACGGGCGCCGTGCAGCCGGCCAGAGCTGTTGCAATCAGAAGACGATTCATGCCCCAGATTCCCCACATTGTTCTTTGACCATCCCGTTTTCCCACCTTCGGTCACCACGTGATTGACACGCAGGCACATTTACTTGACAGCGGTTGAATTCGCAGTCGCCCTGTCAACTTTCTGCCTCGACGCGTCAAGCACCTCAGGGCAGGTGAGCCCTAGCCTTCACGAGGTCGTTGAGTCGGATGTGCGGAGCTGTTCGGATGAGGCAACTGTCGCGTCGGGATCTGCTGGATGCCGGATTGGCAGCAACCTCTCTTGGGTCGCTGCCGACGTTGGCTCAGGCAGCAACACTGCCGGCCCGCCCGGCGCGATCAGGAGAGATTCACACTGGTGGGGCGCGCATGATCCCGATCAGCGGAAATCAGCATGTTTGGGTGAAACCCGTACTGTCCGGCCACGGCGGCATTCCGGTACTGACATTGCACGGGGGACCGGGCTTTCCCCATTTCTACTTCGAATGCTTCGAAGACTTTCTGCCTCAGGCGGGAATCTCCTACTGGTACTACGATCAATTGGGATGCGGGTTCTCGGATCAGCCCAAGGATTCGTCTCTCTGGACAATCGAGCGCTTTACCACTGAGGTCGAAGAAGTGCGCGCGGCGCTCGGCTTCGACCGTATGGTGTTGCTGGGACATTCCTGGGGCGGATTGCTTTGCCTCGAATACGCCCTGAAGTATCCCAAACGGCTCGCGGGCATGGTCGTCTCCAACATGACCGCGAGCACCGACAGCTATCTGCGCTATCTCGCGGTTCTGCGCAAACGGCTGCCGCCGGACACGTTGCGGCGTCTCGAGGAGCTGGAGGCGGCCGGCAGTTATGACTCTTCCGAGTATGAAAAGATCATGTTCGAGGAGCTCTACCCGAAATACGTATGCCGGATCAACCCTTGGCCCGAGCCTGTCGCGCGCGCGGTCAGATTCCTGGCGGAGCCTGTCTACAACGCCATTCAGGGCAAAAGCGAATTCGAAGTCACTGGCTCCATGCGCGGCTGGGACCGTTGGAATGACCTGCATCGCATCCGCGCGCCCACACTGCTGTTGGGGGGAGAGCATGACGAAATCAATCCCGATGACATGCGCGAGATGGCACGCCGGATCCCGAATGCCGCGGTCACAATTTGTGATCAGGGCAGCCATCTGGCCATGTACGACGATCAGGCGAGGTACTTTGCAGCCTTGATTCCTTTCCTGAAGCGGGTAACAGGTAAATAGTGTTCTCATTTGAATGGGAGGCTTCATGATCTCAAAGACCCGTATCGCCGCTGCCTTGCTGTCACTTGCCGGCGCTGTTCACGCGGCAGCCGCCGGCAACGATGTGTCGACGATCGCGAGCTGGCACGGCGACGGGATGTTTGAGGACTTCAGCGTGCGCACGCAGGTCTCCCCGGATGGCCGCTGGATACTGCGCACCAGTGTGGATGGCAACGAGACACTGCTGAGTTTGCCAGGCCTGCAACCTTCAGACGCCGTACTGCGTGGAGGACTGGACAGCCTCGAGCGCCTGATCTTCTGTGGATCTCAGGGATTTCTGCGGTTGGGATCCAAGGGCAACTCTCATGCATGGTTCGGACCGGGTACCGAAACCGATGCTGGGCCCGCCACGCACATTCCGGTTGAAGCAACTCCCGCCTGTTCTTCCGATGGCGCTCACGTCGCGCACTTTACTTCCTATCCCCCACGTCGGGAGCTTCCTCCGCCGACTGAGATCTATCTTGGGAGCGTACGAGGATTCAGGAAGGTCGTGTTGGGTAGCGTGGTGACAGGCGCGGTTTATTCGAATGACGGCAAAACACTTTATTCCATTGCGAGACAAGCCGATGGAGCCTCATCGATTGTTGCGATCGATGTCCAGTCCCTCAAAGTGCGCACCGTGGCCAAAGATCTGGATGCATGGCCCTTCGCCGGTGTAAACATCACCATCACGCCCGATGACTCACAGTTGATTGTGGCATTGGGTTCAATGCATAAACCCGACAACGCGCAGCGCCAGAAACCCATCGCGGATCGCTGGCTTGGCATCGCCGGGGTGGATTCGAAAACCGGTCAGCTCAGCCTCATCCGCCCGGCTGGGGGACACGACCATACAGACCCTTCCATTGCCGGAAAGGATCTGTACTGGGTCAATATCAGTGTCAATAAAGCGGTCGAAGCTCTGCCGGCGGGCGGTGGACCGTCGCACGAAATCATCAGTGGCATCGAAGGCTACCTTCCGACCTGGAGCCGCGATGGCAAGCGAGTTGCCTATGTCTTCGGGCAGTACCGGCTGGTCGATTGGGCGCTGTCACAGGATGTGGGTATCGTGGATATCGATGCGAATGCGCGGCCGACCTCGAAACCTGAAATATTCATCGAGGGCAATCATGAGGACTTTCCGGTCGATTGGTCGCCCAACGGCAAATGGATCGTCTGGCATTCGCACCGTGATCCCCACAAGGATCCAGCCTACTACGACGCTCCCGGCACTACAGATGAAATCTGGATTCGAGCGGCCGAAGATGTCAAAGCGCCGGAGCGGCAGTTGACACACGGCCTGTGGGAGACGGGGTGGGCCTATTGGTCACCCGACGGCCGCAAGGTCATCTATACGAGTTGGGATCGTAACGGTGAGCCAGGGAAGTTCTACGCCGCGGTGACGAGCGTCGACCCGGATAGTGGCCGGATTCTCAATACCGAACGCTTGAAGTTGCCGCAACAGATCCGCAGCCCGCAGGTGGCCGACTGGTCGCCCGACGGTCAGGAGATCGCGGTAGAAGATGCCTCCGGTCCCCGGGAGCGCACACTCTGGATCGTGTCTGCGAAGTTGGATTCCGCGCAGAAAGTGATTTCCTACCCCAGTGAAAGTTTCGGCGGCGTCGACTGGATGCCGGATGGCAAAACCCTGGTGTTCGCGGCCATTGACCAAGGCCACATGCAGATCTACTCGGTCTCCCGCACAGGAGCGGCCCTGAAGCGCCTGTCCGACGGCCATGGGAACCTCCTGAATCCGCGAGTATCTCCCGACGGCAAATGGATCGCATGCTCCCGCATCGACACGGTGCAAACTCTCGAGCGAATGACCTGGCATCGGTGAAGGCTGTGATCACCTCGACGTGTGATGTACGGGACAGTCGTGTGCTATGACCTCGTCGGATTCGCTTACAAGGTCTCCACGATCCCGATGATCCTGTGATGAGTGGGCGGCTTGATCGCCCTGCATGGCTCGATTTACGCGCTGGCCCTGCGCGGGCCGCTGGCCCCGCGGCGCAAAAAACTCGTCAGGTGGTTGCCCAGATCGTGCACGTCGTCTTCAATGCCATGTATGAAACTCGACTTCCGCCGGCGCATGAAGTTGAGTCCAAGCGTGTAAAGCCCCGGCACGGCCACGACTCCGCCGTCATGTTGGAGCAGTCCCTTGCGATCGAGAGCGGGTACATGCAGCCACCCGTAGTCAGGTCGGAACCCGCTGGCCCAGATCACGGTGCCGATGCGGTTGCGTGCCAGATCCAGGCTCAATCTGGGCTCCTGTGCAACTCGAGTTGCAGCGTATCGTTCCGACTCGCCATGTGCGACACCTGGGCGATTCAGCTCAATCCAGGCATCGATCCGGTCGAGAAGTCTCGTCAGCTTGAGATCCGCCAGTGCGCAATGATTGTGGAGCGACCCCGAGAACTGTGCCTTGCCGTCGTTGACACCGACGAGTCGACCGACGATCTCAACGCCCCGCTCGAGAAGCGCGTTGATGTCCAGCGTGTTTCTTTCGGGTGTGCCGATCAACTGCGGTGAGGGCACGCGCCGGGCCCGAACAATGTCGTCAACAGCGTCGTATCGCTCGTCGAGAACACCGATAGCATCCAGCCACCATTGAATGTCCATGCCGCGGTACATGCGTGGCATACGCACATGCTCACCGACAGCAAGAGTCACTTGCCTTCCGGATCGATGGATCTCATCGGCAAGCTGCAGACCTGTTGCCGATGCGCCGATGATCAGGACGCCGCGGTCATCGAGCTGGCGCGGATTGCGATACTCCTTGGGTGTCACGGTCTGGATCGAAGCTGGAAGCTGGGCTGCCAGGGCAGGCACCGCCGGTACATTGTGCGCGCCACTTGCGATGACCACACAACGGCAACGCCAGGTGCTGCGGTCTGTGACAACTCGAAAGTCTCCATCGTCCATGGCCGTGACCGAGATTACTTTCGTGCCTGTTCGCACCGGTGCGCCGATCAACGTTGCATAAGTGTCTATGAATGCAGCCACCTGCTGCGCTGACATGAAGCCGTCCTGATCGGCACCAGAGTATTTGTAACCAGGCAGGCGGCTCTGCCAATTCGGAGTCAGCAGTCGAAGTGAGTCCCAACGTTCGTGGCGCCAGGAATTGGCGACTTCCCCGCGCTCGAGAACGACATGGTCGATGGCGCTCCGGGAAAGAAATCGACTCATCGCCAGCCCGGCATGGCCGGCGCCGACGACCACCACGTCGACGGTGCCAGCGCGGCCAGTGGGCAGCGTAATGGGATGAATCATCGGACCTCAACCGCGACGTTGGTTGTGTTCGTGACGACGTCGAACACCGCTGAGCGGCGCTGCGACTGCGCGACCAGCGCTGCGATATCCTCCTTGGATGCGTCGGCGTCGATATTGAACACAACCTTGATGCCGTTGAATCCGTTACGGACATCGCTGTCGATTCCAAGGATTCCCTTCAGGTCCATGCCCGCTTCGACCGTTGCCTCGACTGAACGGAGTTGGATGCCGCGATTCTGTGCTACTGCTGCAATGCCGGCAGTGAGGCAGGACGCCAGACCTATGAGTACGTACTCGACAGGCGTCGCACCCTTGTCTTCAGCGGCGAAGACCTCGGGATGGTCTGCGTCGTAGGTGAATTCGGTTTTATGTGCCTGCTCTGCACCCAGGCCGAAAAAGCTCCTGACTGTTGACCGGCTGTGCGTTCCGCTCATCCAGTTGCAGGTGGCGCGCCACTTGAACTGTGCGGCGTTTGGGGCGTCGGTGAGTGCTTGGCGAGCAGCGAGCAGGTGCTCGACGTTAACGCCGTTGTCGACTTTGGTTGCGGTCGCATTCATTTGACTTCTCTCATGTCGGTAAGGCCGGTGGATTACCGGAATGAATGCAGTTTTGCGGCCGCTCGTTAGACCCAGCGTGTGAGCTGCCGTGGAATTTGAGGCGACGAACGTGGATTAAAGCGGGGAGATCGCCTGGAGTGACCACACAGAATCAGCGGGGAGTCCTGCCTCGCGTTGGATGATGCGAACCGATTCTGTGTCGGGCGCCTGATAGAAACAGAGCATGCGCTTGCGGTCGGCCGAAAAGAAAGAGCGCGAGTATTTGACCCGGTGTATCTGCAGGCATCCACGGGCCGCCTTGGCAACGGCGTGCACTTCCTCAAAGGTCACGGGATCCTTGAAGGATCGTTCGACCAAGGCGTTCGGAACAGGCGGCTCGGACTCTTCCTGATGGACCGTACCGGACCAGAGAAACCGTGTATCTGCACCCGACTGGCGCAGAGCGATCCGGATCGATTCCGCATCGGCCGCGGTAAACCAGCAGACGAGCGTGTGACCGTCCCTCGACAAGAAGCTTCCGCGCCACTGCACTTTGTGCAGGAGGTGACACCATTCGTCGTCCCGGACATGGCCGCGAACCTCGTCAACTGACACCGGCTGCTCGAACCTGCGTTGCAGAAACATGTGAGTCGACATGGTGCTCAACCTCGAGACATTCCAAGTGCCGCCGCCCGATCCCGGGCCCAAACCGCCACCGGCGCTCTCTCGAGGCGGGCCAGCGCCGCGAGATGGTTTTCAAAACCTGACTTGTCGAGCGAGGTCCTGCATGCACTTGCCAAGGCAACATGGGCAAGCATTGTCTCGGTAGCGCGGTCGAGTGCTTCGGCATATTCCAGCGCTTCACTGGCGTTTGCGGCCGCGCGCGCGGGGTGTCCACGCTCCAGATCCAATAGCGCAGCTCGAGTCAGAATATAGGCGAGCCGATGTTTTGCGTCGGCGATCCGGAGCTGTTTGAGAGCTGCTTCCAGCGGCTCGAATTCGCCGGTGAGCGCGTAGTTGCACAAAGAATCGAGAGCGCAGGCGAACGGATGCTCGCTGCCGTCTCGCAACTTTTCGCCGAGCTCAATCAAAACGGCGCAATGCACGCGGGCGCAATCAGGGCGCGCCCGCTCGAACTCGATCATGGCGAGATACTCATTTGCCTGAAACTCGCTGATCCGATCGCCGCAGGAGCGTGCCAATGTGCGCGCCTCCCGAAAGCGCTCCGTTGCCTCCACCAATTTATTCTCGTGGAACCTCAGCATGCCCAGCGCTGCGGGAATGGCGGGATGGCTGATCTTCTGACGCGCAGCGAGAGCCTGAGCTTCCAGGAGCATCGCGTCAGCCTGGGGTAGATCGCGTTCCAACATCGCCAGGCAGCGAGCAGCCTCCGCCATACCTACTACATGTTCTTCCGCGCTGCCGCTGCGAGCTACCCGTTCCGCTTGCAATATGCCTTCCCGGGCCGTCGTCCAATGGCCATGCATCCAATGTAGATAACTCGCCATGTAATAACCCAACCGGGCGTGTGACAGCGCGTTGTGATCCAGTGCCTGCTCTGCCAGAGCGGCGCACTCTTGCGCTGCTTTCTCCCAATCACCGGTTGGCGCGGCTGACAACATGACCTCGCGCAGCTCGAGCGTCAGACAAATGCGCTCGGTGGCGGGCAGCGTTCCGACCCACTGAAGACCTCTTTGGGCTAAAGACATCGCCTCTTCATTCGCGAAAAAGCGTAGGCAGAGGCGTCCGGCGAGTACCATTGCTCGCGCAGCGAGGCCGGCGTCCCCACTTTGCGCGGCATGGTGCGCCAAGCCCGCAGCGCGTTCTGAATCGAGCGCGGTATCCTGCTCCAAAACTTCCGCAACTCGTCGATGCATGGTCCGGCGTCGCGCCGGCGAAATCGCCGCATAGATACTCTCGGCAATTAAATCGTGCGAGAAGCGAAATCCCTGCTCGGTGGGCACGAGCATCGCCTGACGAGCTGCGGTTTCGAGTGCTTCCCCGATCCGGTTCCAATCGAGGCCCGAGACTCGTGACAGTGTCGCGGCATCAATGCGCGGCGCGAGAACAGCGGCCCAACGCAGGACTTCACCGCCGTCGATCTCAAATCGCGCCAGGCGCTCCTGTACGATCTCGCTGAGCCGGCCGGTGTTGCCGGGTGATTCTGCTCGCGCGAGCTCAATGGCGAGTAGAGGATTGCCGCCACACTCTCTACTCAAACGTTCGCTGTCGGCTGCCGGCGACTGGGCATGGATGATTTCGCGCAATGCAACTTCCGCCAGCGGGCCGAGCTTGATTTCCTCGAGCAAACCCGATTGACGAAGCTCACGTAACGTGCGGACCATGGCCGCGTTGTCGTGCAGCTCATCGGCACGCGAGGCGAAAATTCCAAACAAGGGTTGCGTGCGGCTCGTTCGGGCTATGTAGTGAAGTGCGGCGGCACTGGACTCGTCACCCCAATGCAGATCATCAAACAACAACACCACGGGCTGCGTCTGTGCCCGGGTAGAGATGAGATCGCTCAAGCCGCCAAACAGGTGATCACGGTTCGCGCCATCGCCCTGGACGAAGATGGCGGCCGTGGCTTCAGGCCCGAGCTTGCGCAAAGCATCTGTCCAAAGTGCGAATGGACGGGTCGACTCCGCTGCAAAGGCGCGAGCCTCGAGGATCAGCGCGCCCGCATTGCGGGCCAGCAGCGCAGCGGTTTCGAGGAGTCGGCTCTTGCCGATGCCGGGCTCGCCGTGTACCAGCACAAAGGTTTCCCGGCGCTGTGCGATTGCCTGTTCCAAGGCCTTTGTGATGCGCTCAACCTCCGGCTCCCGGCCCAACAAAGCGGGCGGAGGCGCAATCAGCGGTTCGGCGCAAGTGCGGGCGACCGGATTTGCTGTCGATGCGTTTCGCGTGCCTCGCCACGCCCGGAGTAACTCCCCGTTCAGGGCCATTCCGGCATCCTTCAGGGTGCGGGTTCCGGCCTGAAACTGCTGTTCGGCCTGTTCGAAGTGGCCCAATACAAGCAGCATTCGAACGAGGCCGGCGCGGGCAGACTCGTCGTACGGTGCGATTCGGACGAGGGATCTTGCGTGGGGCAGCGCTCGCTCGGGGTCGTCGGACAACCGCTGGATCAGAGCGGCAAGCAGGCGCTTCTGTGCGCGCGTGGCGGCTTCACACTCGGCCGTGTACCAGGAGTTGAAATCATGGAAATCAGGTAGTTGTAGGCCATCGAGGGGGCTACCGCACAGGCGCGCCGCCGCCTCCTGGAGGCGCTCGAGCGGACAATGACTCAGGTTGAGTTTGTCCAACTCCCGCAGCGCACATATATCAATAACGACACCGGTGTCGTCGAACCTGACACTGGTCCTGTCCGCAACTATTCGGGGGTGGTTGTTGTCGTCGACCAGTTGCCTGAGCTTCGAAAGACTCCATCGCAGCGAGCCTCGCGGGTCATCGGGGACCTCCCAGAACAGCTCGCACAGGTGTTCTCGCTGGAAGGCGCGCCGGTTGAGCGCCAGGTAGGCAAGCAGCGCGCGGGTTTTTTTGGAGGGCGGCAGGGAGACGGCCACGCCGGCGCGCGCGACTTCGATCTGACCGAGGAATTTCAGCTCCAGTTCTGCCATTGGCGAACGATCTTGCGGGAAATACCACGCTGCGGGTCCGAAAAAACACGCCGATTCTCACGGCGGCTGCCACGACCCGCCCCGAGGATACCCCGAATTCTTCCACCCCAAGGGGAAAGCAATGGCTCGTTACAGCAGCATCGTGGAAACGATCGGAAACACGCCACTCGTGAAGTTGGCAAAGCTCGCGCCGGCAGGCGTGAACCTCTACGTCAAAATCGAGGCGTTCAATCCGATGGGTTCGGTGAAGGATCGCATGGCCCGAGCAATCATTGAACGCGCGGAGCAGACCGGACAGTTGCGACCGGGACAAACTGTGGTGGAAGCCACGAGCGGCAACACCGGGATCGGACTGGCGATGGTCTGCGCTCGAAAAGGCTACCCCCTGGTGGTGACCATGGCCGAGAGCTTCAGCGTCGAACGGCGCAAGTTGTTGCGCTTCCTGGGGGCCAAGGTGGTGCTGACGCCGGCGGCTGAAAAGGGCACCGGCATGTTGGCAAAGGCAGTCGAGCTGGCCGAGACCCACGGGTGGTTTCTATGTCGCCAGTTCGAAAACGAAGCCAACGCCGATGCGCACTCACTGACCACCGCACGAGAGATTCTCGCCGATTTCAGGGACGAGCCTCTCCACTACTGGGTTTCCGGTTTCGGCACTGGCGGCACGCTGAAGGGCGTCGGGCGAGTGCTGAAAGCAGAACGTCCCGAGACAAAAATCATTGCAGCGGAGCCCGACAACGCCCAAGTGCTCGGAAGCGGTGTGCCGCAGCGGCGTGATTCCGTAGGCCGGCCGCTCGAGAGCCATCCGCGGTTTCGCCCGCATCTCATGCAGGGTTGGGCACCCGACTTCATTTCACGTCTCACCGAGGATGCGGTGGCGGCGGGTTATGTCGACGAGATCGTCCCCGTAGCTGGCGGTGATGCGTTGCACCTGTCGCGTCAGTTGGCGCAACAAGAGGGCATCTTTGTTGGTACGAGCAGCGGTGCCACGTTGGCTGCGGCCCTGGAAGTGGCGCGCCGGTCGGCCCCCGGAACCAACATCGTCTGCATGTTGCCCGACACTGGCGAACGCTACCTCAGCACTCCGTTATTTGAGCACATTGGGGAAGAGATGACCGCCGATGAGTTGACTCTATCTCGCTCGACGCCGTCGTGTCGGTTCGATTCGCCGCCCACCGCGGTCCCCCGGATCCAGGCGCCGGCTGCGCGAATTGACACTGATGCTGAAACGCAGCAGTTCGTCGATGACCTGATTCGCACCGGGCCTGTCGTGTTGTTCTCGCTGGAATGGTGCGAGTTCTGTTGGTCCGTGCGAAAGTTGTTTTCCCGAGTCGGTATCAAGTACCTCAGCGTCGATCTGGACTCCGTCGAATACCAGAAGAATGACCTTGGTGGCAAGATACGCGCTGTGCTGGCAGCGCGCACCGGCGCCAAGACGATTCCGCAGATCTTCATAGCCGGCGAGCACGTGGGCGGATGTACCGACCTCTTCAACTCCTGGCGGGAAGGATCGATACAACGGCAGTTGTCTCGCAACGGTATCGCCTTCGACGCTGGCGTCGAGATTGATCCGTTCAGTCTCCTGCCAAAATGGCAGCAGCCGCGCAAGACGGCATGACGGCAGCGCACATGACTATCGAAAAACTTCCCGTCATCGATATCACCAATCTCGCGCGTGCGGGGACGCGAGAACTCATCGATGCCGCGTGTCGCGAATGGGGATTCTTCCAGGTCACCGGGCATGGAGTCGAAGAGCATCTGATCTCAACGCTGCGTCGTCAGATGCATCTGTTCTTCGGTCAGTCCATGGAGGCCAAGCGTGCAATTCTGCGCACTGCTGACAATCCGTGGGGCTTCTATGATCGTGAGCTCACCCGGCACACACCGGACTGGAAGCAGGTGTACGACTATGGGCCTCCTGACGGCAATTCCATCAAACCTCAGTGGCCTGCCGCTCTACGGGACTTTCCCGCAGCCATCCAAGCGTTTTATGACGAATGCGATGCGCTCTCGCTGGATCTGTTGCGAGTGATCTCGACCAACCTCGGAATGTCGGCACGCTCGCTCGACTCGTACTTTCGGCCGACACACACCAGCTTTCTGCGCCTCAATTATTATCCCAGATGTCCGACGGCCGGCCGTCTCGGGGTCAATCACCATACCGACGCCGGCGCGTTGACGGTGTTGCTTCAGGATGAGCAGCCCGGTCTCGAACTATTTCATCGTGGCGCATGGACACTCATTGAGCCGCGCCCCGACGCCCTGGTCGTCAACATCGGGGACATCGTGCAGGTTTGGTCGAATGATCAATACAGAGCGGCATCGCACCGAGGACTCGCGAGCGCGGATGTGGAACGATTCAGTGCGCCATTCTTCTTCAATCCGGCTTACAGCACGGAATATGCGCCCTTGCCCTCGACGATCGACCTGGGCTGCGCGCCGCGCTATCGCCCGATCAACTGGGGCGAGTTCCGCGCCCGACGTGCAGCGGGCGATTATGCCGATGCCGGCGCATACCATCAGATCAGTCACTACTCCCGCTGAGAGGATCAACATGGCTTTCATCGAGACCATCGAAACCGCCGGTACCAACGAGGAACTGCGCGCAATGTACGAACGCCAGCAGTCGCATTGGGGGTTTCTACCCAACTATGCAAAGGTGTTCTGTCATCGTCCCGAAATCATGGGGTTGTGGGCGCAGTTGCAGTCGGGAATCAAGCGGCACATGGACAAGAGGAGATTTGAGCTGGTCACATTCGCGGCAGCGAATGCATTGCGCAGCACGTTGTGTTCGATTGCGCACGGGAAAGTGCTGACGGAGTTCATCTCAGCGGAGGATGTGGGAGCCATTGCCGCAGGCGAGACCCCGGCGTCACTTTCGGAAGCGGAGGTTGCGATGCTGGCATTCAGCCGCAAGGTCGCTCGCGATGCGACAACAGTTACCGGCGAGGATGTCGCACAGCTCAAGGGTCTCGGGTTCAGCGATGCGGAGGTGTTTGATATCGCGGCAACCTGCGCGGCGCGGGCGTTCTGGACGAAAGTGCTCGATGCGCTTGGCGTGGAGGCCGATGCCGCGTTCCGAGCCATGGACCCGAGTTTCACCAGACCGCTTTGTGTGGGCAGGCCGCTGTAGATGGCATCGTGAGGTGTTGTACCGCTCATTGCGCCGAAGTGGGCCCGGGTCGCTGGTCAACAATGACTAACATCAGCGTCGTCCCGGGAGGAACACTGATGCCGGTGCGATGGTATTGCGTCTGACCTCGAGCGACCGCCTCGCGCTCGAAGGTATGTGTAGTGGCTAGAAATCCGTTTGCGGACGCGGACTTGTTGTGTTGATTGACGGCGGTCACTTTGACCGTGTAATCGCCTGCGTTGGAGAACGAATGGTTTACCAGTCCGCCACTGGCCCCCGTGCCATCACCCTGAAAACGCGATGCTCACATTTCGGATCGGCCTGATCGCCCGCCGGCGAAATAATGGGCTGCGTAGGCGGCAATTCCGCCGCTGCCGGCGGCGTTGGGTTACCCGGTTGGGGTTATGTTTAGGGGAATCGACCGCCCTGGACTGAAGCGCTCGCCGTGCAACTCAGCTATTCTAGCGGCAGCGGACTTTAAGATCCGCGGGGAAGAGGGAGCCTGAAGTGCGCTACGCGCCGATTTTGCTTGGGTTGACTG
>Ga0268266_10002093_pt1 | contig 22080 bp, 19 predicted proteins | sample KBSS13metaG_FD_190356 | JGI IMG/M metagenome (GOLD analysis project Ga0268266, IMG submission 190356) | Switchgrass rhizosphere microbial communities from Kellogg Biological Station, Michigan, USA - KBS S1-3 metaG (SPAdes) (version 2) | ecosystem: Host-associated > Plants > Roots > Rhizosphere... | reverse complement strand
GATGTGCCTGTACAAGCGAGTGTTCGAGTTCGGCCCTGACAGCGGAGCACCGTGCCCGATCACCGTGCATATGGATTGCAGGCTGACGCAGTTGCGTCAGACCGCCGGGGAGGTGACGGCGACGTTCTCTAATGGTCGAACCGCCACCGGAGAGGTTCTTGTAGGTGCCGACGGAATCAATTCTGCCACGTTGAAGCTGGCGTGGCCGAATCCGCGTCCCAAGCGCTGGACTGAGGTGACCTGCTTTCGCGGGCTCATTCCGCGGGCATCGGTCGCCTCGCTCCGCAAGGCTGACGGCAGCCTGCTGGACAACAATCCGATTGATTCCTTCAGCATGGATCGCCACCGGAATGACAAGAGCGGGGCGACAACATATTGGGTGCGCGGCGGTGAGTTGCTCAACGTGTGGATCGCCCGCTATGAACCCGACTCCGCCGCGTTCGAGCAGGAGGAGGGCGACTGGTTTCCCGTCAGCCGCGAGGAAATACTCCGCGAGGTAGGCGAGGCATTCGAGGGGAGCTCCAGTCGCGAAGATCTGCTCGCGCTGGCGGGGGCGATCGTTCGCCCGACCAAGTGGGGCCTGTACGATCGTGATGCGCTCGAAACCTGGGTACAAGGTTCTATCTGTCTGCTTGGAGACGCGGCCCACCCGATGCTTCCCACCTTTGGGCAGGGTGCTGCCCAGTCCTTCGAGGACGCAGCCGCGCTCGCTAGCGCCTTCACTCTGCACAAGCGCGATGTGGCGACGGCGCTGCTGCATTACGAGCGCGTGCGGCATTACCGCGCTACCCGCTTCCAGCTCGGCTCCAAATTCGCCTTCGATCACTTGCGCGCCAAGGACACCGCTGAGCAGAAGGCGCTGCTTGAGAAACTCGACGAACGCGTGAGCCCGGCCTTTGCCCACGACAAGCGCGGCGGCGAGGACGACTCCTGGATCTACGCGTACGACGCCCGCAATATCGGTGCCGAATTGCCTTACAAGAGACTAGGGCCGTGGGACTTCCGCCGGGCTGCAAAGGCCAACTATGCCACGGTTACCGGCGCGCTGTGGAAGCCCGCTTCTCCTGCCAGCGGCACACGCCGCGTCACACGCGACGAGGTTGCCCAGCACAACACCCGAGACGACTGCTGGGTCATCATCTCAGGAAAAGTCTACGACATCTCCGAGTGGGCGCCCCATCACCCCGGCGGCGCTGGAATCGCCCGAATGTACGCCGGCAAGGATGCCACTGCGGAGTTCGGGGACTACCACAGCGCCGAAGCTGTCGCGCACATGGCTCATTTCTGCATCGGCGATCTCACCGAGGCACCCGCTACCTTGCCGTGAGTGGACAGCTGGCTGGGCGACGTGTCCAGTGCTACGCATTCCGTCAAAGGGCGTTCATTGAGCCCGCTTTTGGCTGTACGACAAAGGAAGTGACGGCCTACACCGTCCGCAAAGCCGGCCTGCGTTTGGGTGTCCGACCCGGCGATGCCGTATCGGGCCCTTGCCGGGACGCTGCCAGCATAGGCCTGATTTCCGCTGCCGGCTTCGGCGGGCTGAACAGATAGCCCTGCATTTCCGCGCAGCCGAGTTCGCGCAGCAATTCGCGCTGCTGCTCGGTCTCGACGCCTTCTGCCGTGGTCGTCATGTGGCGATCGGCGGCGATGGTCACCACCGCCTGCACGATGCTCGACGAGCCTTCCGGCTCGGCGATGTCGGTGACGAAGCAGCGGTCAATCTTGATCTTGTCGAACGGAAAGCGCTGCAGGTAGCTCAGCGAGGAATAGCCGGTGCCGAAATCGTCGAGCGCGATGCGGACGCCGATGGCGCGGAGGTCATGCAGGACGGCGAGCGCGGCCTCGTCGTCGCTGATAAGCACGGCCTCGGTGATTTCGAGTTCCAGCCGGCTTGCGGCGAGGCCGGATGCCGCGAGCGCCGCCATCACTTTCAGCGGAAGCGTGCCGCTCCTGAATTGAACTGGGGAGACGTTGACCGCAAGCCTTACATTGCCGGGCCAGGTCGAAGCCTCCTTGCAGGCTGTGGTCAACACCCACTCGCCGAGCTGGTTGATCAGGCCGGTGTCCTCGGCAAGCGGTACGAACTCGCCGGGAGAGATCATGCCGCGCTGCGGATGGCGCCAGCGCACCAGCGCCTCGCAGCCGGTGATCGCGTTGGTCTGCAGGTCGAGGCAGGGCTGATAGTAAACCTCGAAGCCGCCGTCGACGAGTGCCTGGCGCAGGTCCATTTCCAGGCTGCGGCGGGCGAGGACCTCGGCCTCCATGTCTGCTTCGAAGAAGCGGTAGGTGCGGCGGCCGGCGGCCTTGGCGGCATACATCGCGAGATCCGCATTCTTCAGGATCTGGTCGATGTCGGTTCCGTCCTGCGGCGCCAGCGCGATGCCGATGCTGGCGTCCGTGGTCACTTGATGGCCCAGGCATTCATAGGGAATGCGGATAGACTGGAAGATGCGGCTGACGAGCGTCATCACGTCGTCGGTATCGTCGATTCCGGTCTGAACGATCGCGAACTCGTCGCCGCCGAGGCGGGCCACGAAGTCGGTCTTGCGCGCGCAGCCGGCGAGACTGGCGGCTACCGATTTCAGAAGCTCGTCGCCGATCATGTGGCCGAGCGAGTCGTTGACGCTCTTGAATTCGTCGATGTCGATATACAGCACTGCCAGTTGGCGGTCGGGCTCAACGTTGGCCAGTTCGCGCTTGAGCCATTCGTGGAACAGGGTGCGGTTCGGCAGGTCGGTCAGTGCGTCGTAATGGGCGAGGTGAGTGATGCGCTGCTCGGCGCGGCGGCGCTCGGTAATGTCTTCATGGGTCGCCAGCCATCCGCCGTCCGCCACCGGCTCGTTGACGACCTGGATCGACCGTCCGTCGGGCGTCGATATCACCATGGCGTTGCGGTGCGAGACGTCGCGCATCACCATCTGCACGTAGTGATCGACGTCGCCGTCAAACGAGCCGGCTTCCTTGCGGTGGGCGATCACTTCGCGGAAGCTGCAGCCGGGCTTCACGATTTCGGCCGACAGGCCGTACATTTCGAGATATCGCTTGTTGCAGATCACAAGATGCTGCATCGCATCGAACAGCAGCAGGCCCTGCGTCATGTTGTTGACGGCGGTGTCGAGGCGCTGCTTTTCCAGCGTCAGCCGCCGCTTCGACGCGCGGTGCTGATCCGAAAGCTTGCGGACGACGAGGAACAGGAGGGCGGCGATCGCCAGCACGGATAATCCGGCGATCGTTATCAGGGTTCCGATCTGCTCGCGCCAGTCGGCCAGCGCGGCCGATGTCGTCGTCGATGCAACGATCAGGAGCGGAAAATTCGCGAGCGCGCGCGACGCGACCAGCCGGTCCTCGCCGTCGATCGGGCTGGTGAGGCGGGAGGTGCTCTGCGCCAGCTCGAATACCTGCCGCTGGGCGGCCGGACCGTTCCTGAAATTCCTGCCGACCATCTCGGCCGCGTGCGGGTAACGGGCCAGCAGCGTGCCGTCGCGGTGGTGCATGGAGATGGAGGCGCCGGGTCCAAGCGCCACGGTGGCAAAGAACTTCTCGAAATTGATGGATTCAATGCCGCGGCCGATGACGCCGAGGAACTCGCCTTTCGGCCCGGTGACCTTGCGCGCGATCACCGTGGTCCAGGCGCCGGTCACGCGGCTGTAAACCGGCTCGACCAGCATCTCCGGCGATTGCGGGTTGGTCTTGAACGTCCCGAAGAAAGCGCGGTCCGCCGAGTTGACCGCCGGGACCGGCCAGGCGGACGATGCGTTGATCAGATTGCCGTCCGCATCGATGATGTTGAGGCCGCCGACATAGGACAACGCATCGATCTTGGATTTCAGCATCAGGTGGATGTCATGCCCGGACATCCGGCGCTTGTAGTTCTCGGCGGTCGAGATCCCGTTCGAGCGTACGAACGCGATCAGATCCTTCTGAACGGCTTGGAAGTCCTCGAACTGCTGGTCGAAATGGCGGGCGAGCAGCAGCACGGTGTTTTCCAGCTCGCGTTCGCTGTTGCGCAGTGCGCGCTCGCGGGAATTGCCGGCCATGACCGTCGCGCCGATCGCGATGGCCGCGATCAATAGCGTGCCGCCCAGGATCAGCCAGAGGATCGGGCCGCCGCGGAAGACGGACGCAATCCTGAAGGATGTGGTTCCTGTCGAAGCCATTGGACGTGATCGCTGCCGAAAAATGAACTTCCGGAAGAGGAGTTCTCACAACTCCCGGGTTCATGATTTTCGATAGCGCAGCCGAATGGAATTGACGTTAGCAAGTCTGGTTAATGTAGCGTTTAGCCTTGGTGGGACTCGGCGGAACCGCTGGAAACCCGACTGGCACGACTACCGGGTGTGATCGGCGCAAAGAACGCCAGGGCATCGAATTGCCACTTTTTCCCGATCTTGATGCCGAGCGCCGTGATGGGCGCACCCGGGACAGTCGTGGCGCATCCCGCCCCCAGCCCGTGCCGCGACTGTCCCGAACCAAAGTTCGGCCTTATGTGCATCCACTTGCGATCAAGAGGAAATCTTGAAACGCAATCGGCTCAAGGCTACCGCCGCTGACGTCTCAGAAAGCCAGCCGAGGCGGGAAGCGCCGCCGTACAGGCGCTAAACAAACTCAAAACGGGGAACTGCACACCCGCATGGATCGGCGAGGGCTAATGGACCTGACGCTAGTTCGAACGCAGCGCCGCGGTCACTGCGTGCGTATCGCGGATCTATGCGTTCGCCTTTTCACGACGCCAACGGCTTCAGGGTAACCCGCCACAACACCCTGGTTGAGGCGCACCCAGGAGTCACCGGTATAGGGATTGCCTGGACCCTTGTTCTGGCAATTGGCGTTTGGGTAGTAGAACGCGCAATAACCGGGTTCGCCCATCACCTGCTGGGCCATTGCAGGGGCTGTCATCACCGCCAACGCAGCCGCCGCACCAAGAAGCCTGTAGATCGCCATCGGAATCCTCCCTGTGCAGGTTCCGCAAGAGACAACCCCGGCAGAGCCGGGCTCATTCCGCGGTGCTCCGGTCACACAAGCGTGACGATGGTGAGGCCAGGCCGGGCTCACCGCCCGGCGCGGTAATGGCCGGACTTGCCGCCGATCTTCTCGACGAGGTGGATGCCCTCGATGCGAATGCCGCGTTCGACCGCCTTGATCATGTCGTAGATCGTGAGGCAGGCGACCGAGACAGCCGTCAGCGCCTCCATCTCGACGCCGGTCGGTCCGGTGACCTTGACGGTGGCGCGGACGATGCAGCCTGGCAATTTCTTGTCGGGCGTGATGTCGACTGTGACTTTCGACAGCGCCAGCGGATGGCACAGCGGGATCAGTTCCGACGTGCGCTTGGCTGCCATGATGCCGGCGATCCGGGCCGCACCCAGCACGTCGCCCTTCCTGGCGTTGCCGGAGACGATCAGATCGAGCGTCGCCCTGGTCATGACGACGCGCCCCTCAGCCACGGCCGTGCGCTCGGTCGCCTCCTTGGCCGAGACATCGACCATCCGCGCTTCGCCCGACCCATCGATATGGGTGAGGGCGGGGCCGCCTTTGGAAGCCTTGTCTTTGCCTTTGGACGATTTTCCGGCCATCGCTCAGCCGGTCCCGGTGGCGCGCGTTCTATCGGACCGCGCCAGTAGTGCGCGGGTGGCTGCAGTAACGTCGGCCTGCCGCATCAGGCTCTCGCCGACCAGGAAGGTCGACATGCCGACGCGCTCGAGCCGGGCGAGATCATCAGGCGCAAAGATGCCGCTTTCGCCGACCATCAGGCGGTCGCGCGGGATCAGCGGCGCCAGCGTCTCGCTGGTCGCCAGCGTGGTCTCGAAGGTCCGAAGATTTCGATTGTTGACGCCGATCATCGGCGAACGAAGCTTCAGCGCGCGATCGAGTTCGGCGCGGTCGTGGATTTCGATCAGCACGTCCATGCCGAACGCAATGGCGGCATCCTCGAGATCCTCAGCGGTGGCATCGTCGAGCGCGGCCATGATGACGAGGATGCAGTCGGCGCCATGGGCGCGGGCTTCCGCCACCTGATAGGTGTCGAACATGAAATCCTTGCGCAGCACCGGCAGATTGGTCGCCGCACGTGCCGCGACCATGAAGTCGATATGGCCCTGGAACGAGGGCGCATCCGTCAGCACCGACAGGCATGCCGCGCCGCCGGCCTCATAGGCCTTGGCGAGCGCCGACGGATCGAAATCGGCGCGAATGAGCCCCTTGGAGGGTGAGGCCTTTTTCACCTCTGCGATCAGTGCATAGTCACCACGTGCATGCTTGTCGCGGATCGCGCGCACAAAGCCGCGCGGCGGCGATGCAGCCCTGGCGCGGGCTTCCACCTCGGACAGCGGATGCGCCCGCTTGGCCACGGCGATTTCCTCGCGCTTGTAGGCCTCGATCTTGGTCAGGATATCGGACATCTCTGAAGCTCCTGCGATCAGCCGCGCGAGACCGCGATCAGGTGTTTCAGCCGCGCTGCCGCAGCACCGCTGTCGAGCGATTTGGCGCCGATCGCGACGCCTTCCTTCAGATCGCCGGCGCGTCCGGCCACGATCAACGCCGCCGCGGCGTTCAACAGCGCGACGTCGCGATAGGGGCTGGGCTTGCCATTGAGCACGTTCGAGAGCGCCACTGCATTGGCATCTGCATCGCCGCCCTTGAGCGCGTCGGCACTGCAACATTTAAGGCCCGCATCCTCCGGCGCCACCTCAAAGGTGGTAATCTTGCCGTTATCGAGGCTGGCGACGAAACTTGGCCCTGTCAGGGTGATTTCATCGAGCCCGTCGGAGCCGTGCACGACCCAGACGGAGTCGGAGCCGAGATTTTTCAGCACCTGCGCCAGTGGTTGCACCCAATGCCGGGAGAACACGCCGACCATCTGCCGCTTCACGCCAGCAGGATTGGAGAGCGGGCCGAGCAGGTTGAATATCGTCCGGGTGGCGAGTTCGACCCGGGTGGGGCCGACGTTCTTCATCGCCGGATGATGCGCCGGCGCGAACATGAAGCCGATGCCGGCCTCGGCTACGCAGCGGCCGACCTGGTCGGGGGTCAGGTCGATCTTGACGCCGAGGGAAGAAAGCACGTCGGCTGCGCCCGAGCGCGAGGACAGCGCGCGGTTACCATGCTTGGCGACCGGCACGCCGGCGCCTGCGACGATGAAGGCCGCGCAGGTCGAGACATTGACCGAACCGGAGCCGTCGCCGCCGGTGCCGACCACGTCAACGGCGTCCGCGGGCGCCTCGACCCGCAGCATCTTGCCGCGCATCGCCGATACTGCGCCGGTGATCTCGTCGACGGTTTCGCCGCGGACCCGCAGCGCCATCAGCAGCCCGCCCATCTGCGAGGGCGTGGCCTCGCCGGACATCATGCTGTCGAAGGCGGAGGCCGCTTCTTCGCGCGACAACGTCGCGCCGGTGGCGACTTTTCCGATGATAGATTTGAGGTCGTCCATCGCGCGGGCTTTCAGGATTGGGGTGTCATCTCGAAGCAGGACCGGGCAAGCCTGGATTAGTCAAGCAGTCTCGCCCGATCATGCTCAGTTGTTAGCGCCCGTCACCTGCGCGAAGGCGGCCTGGTTGATGGAGGTACCGATCACGGATTCGATCTTCGTCACGTATTGCGCGACCTGTTCGTCGGTCAGACCACGCTGCAACGTGTCCTTTAGCTTCTTCAGCTCTTCCGAGGCGAGGTCGACCGGCGGTACGGTCACGTCGGTGACGCGGAATACGATCCACTCGCTGCCGCCGGCGCCCGGTGTCTGTCCGACGCCGTCCTTGGCCGTGCGGAATGCCGCCGTGATGGCCGCCGCGGGGACGTCTGGAAGCGAGAAGTCGCGTCGGAAGCCTGTCGCGGTCTCGACCTTCGCACCGACCGCAGCCGCTTCGGCGGCGAGCGTGGCGCCTTGCTCGACCTTCTGCACCATCTCGGTCGCTTTCGTCCGCAGCCTGTTCGAAATCTGCTCTTCACGCCATTTCGCCTCGACCTGACTGCGGACCTCGTCGAGTGTACGTTCGCGCGAGGGCGTGATGCCGAGCACGTCGTACCAGACATAGCCGCCGGCAAACTGGATCGGCTCGTTATCGACGCCGATATCGCTGTTGAAGGCCTGCGAGACCACGTCGAGGCCGCGCGGAATGTTGGCGACGGGCTGGCCGTCGGGCGTGCGGCCGGAGCGGTCGACCGCCTCGATGGTGACAGCCGTCAGCCCGAGCTTCTGCGAAGCCTCCACCACATTGGCGCCGCCGGAGCGCTCGTCTTCCATCTTGTTCTGGATTTCGTTGACCTTGGCGCGTGCGCGTTCGGTCGCGATTTCCTTCTTGATCTGGCCTGCGACGCTTTCAAAGGTCGGCATCGTGCCTGGCTCGATCTTGCCGATCCTGACCAGCGCCACGCCAAAGGGGCCCTGGATGGGCTGGCTGACTTCTCCCGACGGCAGCGCGAACGCTGCGTCCGCAATGGCCGGATCGATCATCGCGCTCTTTGCGATCAGGCCGAGATCGACGTCGGCCAGATTGAGATTGCGCTCCTTGGCGATGTCGTCGAACGACGTTCCCGACGTGATGCGAGCGCGCGCGGCCTGCGCTTCGCCTTCGTTGGGAAACACCATCTGCTGCACTTCGCGCTTCTCCGGCGTGCCGAGGCGGTCACGATTCTGCTCGAAAACCTTCTTCGCGTCCTCGTCGGAAACCTCGGTCCATTTGCCGATCTGTTCGGGGTTGATCACGACGAAGGATAGCTTGCGATATTCGGGCGCGCGGAATTGGGTCTTGCGATCCTCGAAAAAGGCGGCCAGCGCCTCGGGCGAGGGGGGATCGATCGTGCCGGCCTGCGCGGCGTCGAGTTTGACGAACTCGATCGAGCGCTGTTCGTTCTGGAAACGGGCGAGTGCCTCGATCAGGATTTTGGGCGGCTCCACCCCTGCCGTAACGGTGCCGGCGATCTGGCGGCGCAGCCCGAGGCGCCGCTGTTCGGCGAGATAGCGTTGCTCGGTGTAGCCGAACTGCCGGATCGTGTTCTGGAAGCGCTGCGCGTCGAACTTGCCACCCAATCCCTGGAAATTGGGATCGCCGTAGATCAGCCGCATGGTTTCTTCCTGGGACTGGGCCAGTCCCATGCGCCGTGCTTCCTCGTCCAGCGCGGCGTCGGCAATGGTCTGTTGCAGCACCTGCCGGTCGAGCCCGAAGGCGCGCGCCTGTTCCGAGGTCAGCGGACGGCCGAAACTGCGGCCGAGCTGCTGCAGCTTTTCTGTGTAGATCTGGCGGAACTGCTCGGTCGAGATCTCGGTCTTGCCGACGGTCGCGAGCGATGACTGGCCGAATCCCTTGAAAATGTCGGCGATGCCCCAGACTGCGAAACTCACAATCAAAACGCCCATCACGGTGGCCATGACAATCTTGCCGAGCCAGTTTGATGACGCTTTCCGAATTCCTCGAAGCATGGGTCCAACTTGTTTTTTGCAGGAGAGGGGAACCGGGTCGTGCCCGGCGAAAATTCGATTCCGTTCAGGATCGACTTCCGCAACAGGGCATCACCGAGTTGATAACGCATCATAAAGTGGCAGCGCCCCCCTCGCAACCTTGGCAACGTGGGCGATTTGAAGCGGTTAACGGCCGGGGGAGTGCCTGTCCGGCATCTGGAACTGGCGGCGTGCCTCTGCTAGCGCATCTATAACGCGGACATTTGCGGGATAATTGACATGACCGATGCCATCCGGCCGCTGATCGCCGGTAACTGGAAGATGAACGGCCTGAAATCCGCCCTGGGTGAATTCGAGGCAATGATGGCGGGCGCAGGGTCGCTGGCCGGCAAGGCCGACCTGTTGGTTTGCCCCCCGGCGACCCTGATCGCCGGCTTTGCCGATAAGGCGCTGGGGTCAAAACTCGCGGTTGGGGCCCAGGATTGCCATCCCAAGGCTTCGGGCGCCCATACCGGCGATCTCTCGGCGGAAATGCTGGCGGATTCCGGCGCCAGCGCCATTATCGTCGGGCACTCGGAGCGGCGGGCCGACCATGGCGAGACCGATGCGTTGGTCCGGCAGAAGGCGGAAGCGGCCTGGCGGGCAGGCCTGACTGCGATCGTCTGCATCGGAGAGACCCAGAAACAGCGAGATGCAGGCCAGACGCTGGATGTCTGCGGCGCGCAACTCGCAGGTTCGCTGCCGGATGGCGCGACGGCGGCGAACCTGGTGGTGGCCTATGAGCCGGTCTGGGCGATCGGTACCGGGCTGACGCCGACGCCTGCAGATGTCGAGCTGGTTCATCGCTTTATCCGCGGCGTTCTCACCAGCCGGTTCAAGGCGGAAGGTGGCAAGATCCGGATTCTCTACGGCGGATCGGTCAAACCCTCCAACGCTGCCGAACTGATGGCGGTTGCCGATGTCAACGGTGCGCTGGTCGGCGGCGCCAGCCTGAAAGCGTCGGACTTTCTGGCGATTGCGGAGGCCTGCTAGCTCAGGCCTTTAGCCGCTTCCAGTAGATCAGCGTGCCGGTGAGCCCGCCGTGCGGCTTCAGGGCGTAGTCTGGTATCAACCCGGTGAGCTGGAAACCCATCCGCTCATAGAGACCGGCCGCGCCTTCGTCCTCGGCGGTATCGAGCACGAGAAGCCAGCGCTCGCGCGCAATCGCGATGCGCTCGGTCTCGCACAGCAATGCTGTCGCGATGCCGCGGTGCCGGTGACTGACCCGCGTCATCATCTTCGCGATCTCGGCGCGGTGCGGCTGGTTCGGCGGAAGATCGAGCAGCAGCGTGACGGTGCCGATCAGCATATCGCCGTCAAAGGCGCCGAGAATGACACGCTCGCCCCGGTCGGCGGCGGCAAGCGCGTCGCGCCAGAATTCATTGGCCGCTTCCAGCGAAAGCGGATGCATGAAGCTGACCGAGCCGCCATTCGCAACGGTTTCGACCAGGATTTCACTGAGCATCGAGCGAATTTCGGACGAAGGGCTCAGGGCTTTGATCTGGATATCCGACATCAGATGAATTTCCGAAGTTACTTTCGATGATTGGCGCATCGCGCCTGCTTGATCTCTGCAATGCGTTCGACATCCTCGACCTGCAGGTGACGGCCGCGCTCGAGAATTTCCAGCGTGTATTCCTCGTAGGTGAGGCCCAGCCGGTCGGCTTTCTTGATGCGAAACGCGACGATGCCGGGCGAGGGATTCTTCCAGACCGCGCGATGGGCCGCTTTCCAGTAGAAGTAATTGCCGATGCCGTTGCTGCCCCATTCTGGCGTGTGATCATCAAGCGGCGGCCCGCCATTGTGACCAGCGGCGGCAGCCTCTTCCTGGCTCGTCGGGTTGCTCGGAGAACGCCTGATCTCGCTCTCCGACATCGCCTGCTAGCTCCGGGCAAGGGCAACGACATAGGTGCAGGGGGCTGCGCTCTCGTTGGCGAACGTCACTTCCGCCGGCGGACCGAATCCGAGGCAGTCGCCGGCGCGGAGTTCGTGGCGTTCGCCGCCGTCGATGAGGACGAGCGCGCCCGACAGCACCCACAGCGCCTGGCGGATGTGCGCGTAGGACGAGGCGGGCAACGTCACGCGCTGCTTCGCCGGCATCTCGACCTTGATGATCTCGACGGGATGATCGGGCCGGTTGAACACCTGCCGCCGCAAATAGCCGGTTTCGGGATCGCGCCACACCGGCTGGTCTGCGGCGCGGGATAGACGCCTGCCCTGGCCTTCGGCCCGCAGCATCAGGCCGGCAAGGGTGAGGTCGAAGGCGCTGGCAAGACGAACCAGTACCACCGCGGTCGGACTGACTTCGGCGCGTTCGATCTTGCTGATGGTCGCCTTGGAAACCCCCGAGCGCTCGGCGAGGTCAGCCAGCGACCAGCCGCGGCTGTCGCGCTCGAGGCGCAGGCGCTGGGCAAGCCGGGCGCTGAGATAGTCTACTAAAGTATCCATTTGTCTATTATAAGAGAAGTTGGCGCAGCCTCAAGTCGGGATTTTTTGAAGGCTGCCGAAGCTGGGGACAGCCTTGCCGCGGCGCCTGCGGCAATTATCTCCGGGGCAGTGGTTGGGGGTGACAATGCCCCGTCCGATCGTGTAACACCGCGCAACTTCAGGAAAACCCGCAAGCTCTTGGTGCAGCCGAAGCCCGGCGCTGTCAGCTTGTGATGGAAGGTTTTTAAGATGCAGACCGTCATTATCGTTGTTCACCTCATGATCGTCTCCGTATTGATCGGGGCCGTGCTGCTGCAGAAATCCGAAGGCGGCGGCCTTGGCATGGGCGGCGGCGCCGGCTTTATGTCGAGCCGCGGCACCGCCAATCTGCTGACGCGGACGACGGCGATCCTGGCGGGGCTGTTTTTCCTGACCAGCCTGGCGCTGGCCTGGATCGCGGGTATCGACCGCAAGCCGGCCTCGATCCTCGGCAACACGCCGGCGACCCAGACGCAGCCGGGCGGCGCAACGCCGATCGCCCCGCCGACGTCCGGCGGCGTGCTCGATACGCTCAAGAAGGTCGACGAGCAGCAGGCGCCGTCAGGCCCGCAGGCACCGCGTTCGCAATAAAGCAGGGTGGCCATGCAAGGACGGTCTCTACCGTCCCGCATCAGAACTTCCCATTAATGCTTTGAATTCGCTTTAGATTTAACGTCACCCACAGCCCGGCAAAATGTTTGCCCGAGCACGCGATTCGTTTTGGAGAATCGGGGCAGTGGCCTTAAAGGTAGGCTCCCATGGCGCGGTACATATTCATCACCGGCGGCGTGGTCTCCTCGCTCGGAAAGGGTCTGGCTTCAGCGGCACTCGGTGCCCTGCTGCAGGCTCGCGGGTACAAGGTCCGTCTCCGCAAACTCGACCCCTATCTGAACCTCGATCCCGGAACGATGTCGCCGTATCAACACGGCGAAGTTTTCGTGACCGATGACGGTGCCGAGACTGATCTCGATCTCGGCCATTATGAGCGTTTCACCGGACGGCCGGCCACCAAGGCCGACAACATCACCACCGGGCGCATCTATCAGGACATCATCAGCAAGGAACGCCGCGGCGATTATCTCGGCGCGACGATTCAGGTCGTTCCCCACGTCACCAACGCGATCAAGGAGTTCGTTCTCTCCGGCAACGACGAGTACGATTTCGTGCTGGTGGAGATCGGCGGCACCGTCGGCGACATCGAGGGCCTGCCGTTCTTCGAAGCGATTCGCCAGCTCAAGAACGAACTGCCGCGCGATCACGCCGTCTACATTCATCTGACGCTGCTGCCCTACATCCCGAGCGCGGGCGAGCTCAAGACGAAGCCGACCCAGCACTCGGTGAAGGAGCTGCGCTCGATCGGCATTCAGCCGGATATCCTGCTCTGCCGAACCGATCGCGAGATCCCCAAGGAAGAGCGGCGGAAGCTCGGGCTGTTCTGCAACGTGCGCGAAAGCGCCGTGATCGAGGCGCGGGACGTCGACAACATCTACGCGGTGCCTGAGGCCTATCACGCCGCCGGCCTCGACGATGAGGTGCTGGCAGCGTTCGGCATCGCGCCGAAAATTCCGCCGGCGCTGCAGAGCTGGAACGTCATCAACGAGCGCGTGCGCAACCCGGAAGGCGCGGTGACCATTGCCATCGTCGGCAAGTACACCGGCATGAAGGACGCCTATAAATCGCTGATCGAAGCGCTCTCCCATGGCGGCATCGCCAACAAGGTGAAGGTCAATCTCGACTGGATCGAGAGCGAGGTTTTCGAGAACGAAGACCCGACGCCGTTCCTTGAACACGTCAACGGCATTTTGGTGCCCGGCGGCTTCGGCCAGCGTGGCGCCGAAGGCAAGATTCGCGCGGCGCAGTTCGCCCGCGAGCGCGACGTGCCGTATTTCGGCATTTGCTTCGGCATGCAGATGGCTGTCATCGAGGCCGCGCGCAATCTGGTCGGCATCGAGGAGGCGAACTCGACCGAGTTCGGTCCCACGAACGAGCCGCTGGTCGGCCTGATGACGGAATGGCTGCGCGGCAATGAACTCGAAAAGCGGTCGAAGGCCGGCGACCTCGGCGGCACCATGCGGCTCGGCGCGTACCCCGCGACGCTGAACCGCGGCAGCCGGGTATCGGAAGTTTATGGCGGCGCGACCGAGATATCGGAGCGCCACCGCCACCGCTATGAGGTCAACACCGCCTACAAAGACCGCCTCGAACAGCACGGCCTGCGCTTCTCGGGACTGTCACCCGACGGTGTGCTGCCGGAGATCGTCGAATACGAGGACCATCCCTGGTTCATCGGTGTGCAATTCCACCCAGAACTGAAGTCACGCCCGTTCGAGCCGCATCCGCTGTTTGCGTCATTCATTCAGGCGGCGGCGAAGCAGAGTCGGTTGGTGTAGTATTTGTAGGGTGGGCAAAGCGAAGCGTGCCCACCATCTCGCAACGAATGGATGGAATGGTGGGCACGTCGCTTCGCTCCTTTGCCCACCCTACGAGTACCCTACTGCTTCGCCTTTGACGAACGCGCCAATTGTTGCGACAAACAACTCCCGCCACCTGCAAGAACAATAAGTTCAGGGAGTAGATCCAATGATCCTGGAAATGCGCGTCTATCGTTGCCTGCCCGGCCGCCTGCCGGCGCTGATGAAGCGCTTCGATACGCTGACGCTGAAACTGTGGGACAAGCACGGCATCAAGCAGGCCGGCTTCTACACCACGCTGATCGGCACCTCCAATCAGGAACTGACCTATTTCGTGGCGTGGGACTCGCTCGCCGACCGCGAAAAGAAGTGGACCGCATTCCAGAGCGATCCGGACTGGATCGCCGGCCGCGCCAAGAGCGAGGAGGACGGCCAGATCATCGACAACATCGTCAGCCAGTTGCTGGTGCCGACGGCGTTTTCCGCGATAAAATAGCCGGCGGCGCAACCCTGATATTCAGGGGTTAAACGGGGTTGATCCTGAAAGCGCGGACCGGCATGGTCCGCGCCAGAATTGAGGAAAATCCCTTGAACGCGAAAGTAGACGCAGCCCCGGTCGTCTCGGTCGGCCCGGTCAAATTCGGCAATGCCTTGCCGATTTCGATCATCGCTGGGCCGTGCCAACTCGAGAGCCGCGCGCATGCGCTCGAGGTGGCCGGCGCGCTGAAGGAGATCGCAGAACGCCTCGGAATCGGTCTCGTCTACAAGACCTCCTTCGACAAGGCCAACCGCACCTCGGGCTCGGCCGCGCGTGGTGTGGGGCTCGCGCAGGCACTGCCGATCTTTGCCGAGATACGCTCCTCCCTCGGATTGCCTGTCTTGACCGACGTCCATGAGGCTGCGCAATGCGCCGAAGCCGCCCAGGCGGTCGACATCTTGCAGATTCCGGCCTTCCTGTGCCGCCAGACCGATCTGCTGCTGGCGGCGGCTGCGACCGGCAAGGTCGTCAACGTCAAGAAGGGGCAATTCCTCGCGCCGTGGGAAATGGCGAACGTCGTGGCCAAGATCACCGGCGGCGGCAATCCGAACGTGCTGGTGACCGAGCGCGGCGCGTCGTTTGGGTACAACACGCTGGTGTCGGACATGCGCGCGCTGCCGATCATGGCGGAAACGACCGGTGCGCCGGTAATTTTCGACGCCACCCATTCGGTGCAGCAGCCGGGCGGGAAGGGCACCTCATCCGGCGGGCAGCGCGAATTCGTGCCCGTGCTGGCGCGCGCCGCGGTCGCCGTCGGCGTTGCCGGCGTGTTCATCGAGACCCATCCCGATCCCGATCACGCGCCGTCGGATGGACCCAACATGGTCCCGCTGCGCGAGTTCGAAGGGCTGATCAAGACCTTGATGGCGTTCGACGCGCTCAGCAAGAATACGGCACGCCAATGACGCGGATGCGGGTGTGACCGCTTCGAGCCGTCTGCCGCCGGCCCTCAATATCATTACGCTCGCGACGTTTGCGGCAAGCCTGTCGGCGCGCGCGCTCGATCCGGTATTGCCGCACGTGGCCGACGATTTCGGCGTCAGCATCGCTTCTGCCGCCGGTTTCGCCGCCGTCTTCGCCTTCACATTTGCGATCATACAGCCGGTGCTTGGTGCTGCGGCCGATCTGTTCGGCAAGGCGAGGCTGATGATCGTGTGCCTAGTGCTGCTCGGTCTTGCCAATATCCTCGGCGCGCTGGCGACCTCGTTCTGGCTGCTGTTCGCCTCGCGCATCCTCGCCGGGATCGGCTCAGGCGGCGTGTTTCCGGTTGCGCTCAGTCTCACCAGCGATCTGGTCGGACCTGAAAAACGCCAGATCGCGATCGGACGCACGCTGATGGGCTCCATGACGGGGAATCTGCTGGGAGCCACAGTCTCCGGCCTGATCGGTGATTTTCTCGGCTGGCGCGGCGTTCTTGCGGTGCTCGGCGGCCTGGTCATTGTGGCCTCGATCGCGGTGGCCGCCGGGTTTCGCGGCGCTGACCTGACCCGTCCTCCCAAGACGAATTTTGCGGCGCTCAAGCAAGGCTATCGCACCATCTTCGCCAACCCCAATTCGTTTTGTTACGCGGCGGTGTTTATCGAGGGCTGCTGCGTGCTGGGGCTATTTCCCTTCATCGCGTCGTTTCTGTTTGAACTGGGCGAAACCAGCCTGTCGATTGCCGGACTCGTGATCGCGGGCTTCGCGGTCGGAGGCCTTTTCTACACGCTGACCGTTTCGCGATTCCTGCCGCGGCTCGGCGTCAATGGCATGATGATAACAGGCGCAACGCTGGTCGGATTGCAACTCGCCGTCGTCGCGCTGGGTCCCAGCGCGAAGGTCCAGACGCTAAGCCTGATTTTCATGGGCTGGGGCTTCTACATGATCCACGGCTGCCTGCAGGTGTTCGCGAGCGAACTATCGGTGGAAGCCCGCGCGACCGCGCTGTCGCTGCATTCGTTCTTCTTCTTTATGGGGCAGACCGTCGGCCCGATCGCCTATGGTTTCGGCATCCAGCATGCCGGCAAGGTCCCGACCTTGCTCACCGCCGCGGTCATCATGATCGCACTCGGCCTTGCCTGCGCGAAGCTGTTGCGCCAGACGCGGCCGGCGGATGCGGCGGCGACGTAGACTGCTGCGTGCAGTTCAGCGCGGATCGAGGGCCGTCGACAGCAACTCCTGCGCCTGCCGGGTTGCTTCCGCAAACGCTGCCTGCCTGGGCGCGTTCTGCATGAAGCAGCGCCTGTATTCATCTTCGCCCTTCTGGCGCAGATCTCCCAATTTGCCGTAGGACTTCTTGTCGATCTTCTTGAGCCGGAGGTCGTCTTCGGCCTGCTCGGCCTTTTTGTTGTAGCTGTCCCGGATGGCGATGCAGGCCGGAACCTGCACCTTGGGATCGATCGATCCGTAAGTGACGTATACCTTGCCGTTGGCGATCGCCGAGACGAATACGGTGTCGGCGGCGTCGGGAATGTCCGACTGGGTTCGGCCTGCCAGCATCCCATACGCCAAGGTCGCGCCAGGCGGCTTCGTGACTGGCAGCAAATTGAAATTCACCACCGCGGCACCACTGGATACCGCCTGCGTGTAGAAGCTCTCGTCCTTCAGCGCCGCACCGATCTGTTGCGGTACGTTTTTGGCGTCCTTGTCCCACCAGTCCTTGTGGCCGCGTAGCCACCGCTCAAACAGCGTCTGCGTCGTGACGATGATATGAGCCTTGGGCTCGACATATTTGCCGTCGGCGCCGTTCTGGCCGGCCATTTCGCCATTCTTCCCGACCAGCGCGTCGAAGCGCAGCCCGTCCATCGCACCGAAACCTTCGTCACCTTTATTGAAGGCGTCGATATGTAGCCTCGCAGGGCCGAAACCCTCACGGGCGGGCTCGTTAAGAATGGCACGCATCTGCGCTTCGAGGTCGGCGCTTGCCGCTTCCTCGGCCTTCCGCGCTGCTTCGTCGGCGTTTCCGGCATCGTAAATGGCCGAAATTTTCTCGATCGCGGCGTCACGGGCAGCGATGTAGCGGTCTTCAGCCGTTTTGGCCGGCGGCGCCGCGGTCGCGTTCGAGATTGTGGCAAGGAGACAGAGCGGGGCAAGCAGCCCGAAAATGGCAGAGATGGCATTGTGCATGTGCGGTGGTCGGCCACACGTGCGTTCTGGTTCAAGGCTAGCGCCTTGAGATTACCCTCGTTACGAAGACCAGAAGTTCAGCGCTTGCCAAGTTCCATTATTCTGCAAGGATCGACTGGCTTTCGACTGTCGCGCTCTCGGTCTTCCGGCTTGACCTAAATCAACAATTCGCTCCTCTCGGTGGGGTCGAATTTGGCTTCGTCCTCTAAGTGGTCTGCGGAATGGTCGCGGGCATTCGAATGGAGAACCTCTTGAGCGAGCAGCTTCATCCCTTGGCCCCTCATCATCTGCCGTTTTTTATTCCCGGCCCCGACGGGTCGGACACCTTGACCGTGGTGATGGGCGTTTTCCTTGTAGTTACGGTATTGTGGGTGGGCACGCTGTACTGGAAGCTGCACAGCCTCCCCGAGCGCATGGCGCACAAGTCACAGAAGCTGCAGTTCGAACTTGTCGCCGTGCTCGGGCTGATATCGCTCTTTACCCACATGCATATCTTCTGGGTCGCAGGGTTGCTGCTTGCCCTGATCGACCTGCCGGATTTCGGCACGCCGATGCGCAGCATTGCCGATTCTGTCGAGCGCATTGCCGATGCCACGCCGGGCGCGCCGCCTGCCGAACCCGAAGCTGAGCCCATACCTGACAGCCATTCCGGCGCCAAGACGCCAGCGAAGGAAGGGGTGCACAGCCATGTTTGAGCTCATGCTCTGCTCGCTCGTGACGATCCTCCCCGATTACCTCTATCGCCGCTATCGACAGGGCAAGCGGTTCGGCAAGGAAATCACCTTCTTCTCCGTCTGGTACGAGTTGCGGTGGGGCATCACCAGCTGCTTGATGCTCACGATTTCACTGATCACGATGATATTCTACTTCCACCCCTCGACAACCTCTGCGGCGATCTATTTCCGGACCGTGCCGATCATGCCCGTAGGCACCGCCGGCCGCGTCGCTGAGGTCAATGTCGGCTTCACCGCCGCAGTGAAGCAGGGTGACATTCTGTTCCGGCTGGATAGCTCGAAGCAGGACGCCGTGCTGGAGACCGCCAAGCGAAAGATCGCCGAGGTGGACGCATCGCTAATCTCGGCACGGGCCGACGTCGTCAAGGCGGATGCCCAGGTCGGGGAGGCGAAAGCGTCCTTGCAGCAGGCCAAGGACGAACTCGATGTGAAGAGCGAATTGCAACGTCGCAATCCTGGCATCGTGCCGCAACGCGACATCGAAAAGCTGCAGGTTATGGTCGATCAGCGGCAGTCCGGCGTTGATGCGGCGAACGCTGTCAGGGAATCTTCGGTGTTGCGCGTCTCCACTCTGCTGCCGGCCGAGAGGGCGAGCGCCGAGGCCGCGCTGGCGGAGGCGCAAGTGGAGGTCGACAGGACCATCATCCGCGCCGGCGTCGATGGCCGCGTCGAGCAATTCCTCCTACGCCCCGGCGACGTCGTCAATCAGTTGCTGCGGCCGGCCGGAGTCCTGATACCGGAAGACGCGGGCCGCAACAGATTGCAGGCCGGCTTCGGACAGATCGAGGCCCAGGTGATGCGGCCCGGCATGATCGCGGAAGCCACTTGCATATCGAGACCTTGGGTAATTATTCCGCTCGTTGTCACAAGCGTGCAGGATTTCATCGCCGCCGGTCAGTTCCGGACGAGTGAGCTGTTGATCGATCCGCAGAACCTGCAAAAGCCGGGTTCGATCCTCGCGTTCCTTGAGCCGCTCTACAAGAACGGCCTCGACGGTGTTACGCCTGGCAGCACCTGCATCGTCAATGCCTACACCAGCAACCATGACGTCATCTCCGATCCGAAAACCGGATCGCTGAAGGGTTTTGCGCTGCACGCCGTCGATGCGACGGGACTCGTGCATGCCTTGCTGCTGCGGATCCAGGCGTTGCTGCTGCCGATCAAGACGCTGGTGCTCAGCGGGCATTGAGCCGGCGGCCGACCTTCTGGTCGAGTGCGGGGAGGGGGCTGCCTTGTGCAGCCGCCCGTGGCGCGACCCATCGTCGCTGTGCGCAATGCCCGGCGATATGATCCGATAGCTTCAGAATGTAAGAGAAACGGGACGCACCCGCCGCCATATCTTTCGAGCGGCGGCTTGCCTGGGCGTTTGTGATAAGGAGCACTGGTAGACGGCCGGAGCAAGTGCAGTTACTGACTTGTTTATACTGGATACCAGCGAATGATTTTCCGGGAACGTTTTCGCGGCCTTTTCCGAAAATACCTGTTTGTGCTGTTCATGGCCGTTGCGATCCCGCTCGCGATCAACGGCATTGTTGAAGCCTGGTTCGGCTATCGCGACCAGCAGGCAAGGCTTGATCAGTTGCTCGGCGTTCAGGCAACCGCGGCCGCGGCCGAAATCCATGACTTCATTTACGGCATAACGAACCAGCTCGGCTGGCTGGTCCAGGTCCCCTGGAGCGACGAGCCCGACGAGCAGCGTCGGACCGAGGCGTTACGCCTGTTTCGGCAGGCGCCTGCCATCGTCAGTCTGGCGCTCCTCGACCACAGGGGGCTGGAGCGCCTCTATGTTTCGCGGATCGGGCTCAATCGAATTGAAAGCCGCACAGACCGATCCGCTGATCCCGCAGTAGTCGGCGCGCGCTCCGCACATATCTGGTTCAGCGATGTAAGCTATCATCGAGGCTCCGAACCACACCTGACCGTCGCAGTGGTTGGCAACCGGCCATCGGTCGGGGTGGTGCTTGCGGAGGTCAATCTCAAGCTGATTTGGGATGTGATTTCGGCGATCAAAGTGGGAAAAACCGGCTTCGCCTTTGTCCTGGACCGGCCGGGTCGGCTCATTGCTCATCCCGACATCAGCCTCGTCCTCCGCGGGGCGGAAGAAGCAACCTCCGGGCCGTTTCGCACCATTCGCGACGCAATCGGTCCCGCGGGGGCAGGCTTTGCGACCAGCCGCGATGTCCACGGCCACGCCGTTGCCGCCGTCGCGGCGCCCGTTGCGGGTCCCGATTGGACTGTGATCGTTGAACAGCCGCTAGCGGAAGCCTACGCCCCGATCTATGCGGCCTTGTGGCGGACTGCGGCGTTTCTCGCGGCCGGTACCATGCTCGCGGCGTTGCTCGCTTACGCACTGGCGCACCGGATGACTGAACCAATAAGGGTTCTTGAGGAAGGGACGGAGAGGATCGGCGCCGGCGCTTTCGACCACCGCATTTCCATTAAGACCGGCGACGAGTTTGAAAGTCTTGCAAACAGCTTCAACAAGATGGCAGCCGGATTGGCGCTCGCGCAGCAACACCAGGAACGCATAGCCAAGCTCAAACGATTCCTCGCGCCGCAGGTCGCCGACCTTGTCGATCGGGCGGGCGATGACAGTGTGCTGGACGGCCGCCGCGCCGACGTCGTCGTCATCTTCTGCGACTTGCGCGGCTTCACGGCATTTTCCGCAGCCCTTGCACCGGAGGAGGTCATGAGCGTGCTGTCGGAGTATTATGAGGTCCTCGGAAAAGTCATTACGCAATTTGCCGCGACACTCATCAGTTTCTCCGGAGACGGCCTTATGGTGCTCGTGAACGCGCCCGTGCCCGTTGAAGAACCGGCACTGAAGGCGGTCGATCTCGCCGTCGAGATGCAGAAGAGCGTACAGCGGCTGATCGCTGGCTGGCGATCGCGAGGCTACCAGGTTGGATTCGGGGTGGGTCTCGCTAGTGGGGCGGCAACCGTTGGACGGATTGGATACGAGAACCGCCTCGACTACACCGCCATCGGCAGCGTGGTAAATCTAGCGGCGCGCCTGTGCGCATCTGCCGCAGATCGGGAAATCCTGGTAGACGCCGAAGTTGCCAAAAGCGTCAGGGGCAAGCGCGCTCTGGCCGAACATGGGGAGCAGCAAATCAAGGGATTTGACGAGGCTATTCCGGTATTCGGAATTTCCTTCGATGCACCGTAGCCAATGCCGAACCGCGAAGGCGCGGCAATCCGCTCGCGACTAAGTCAGCATCGCGCGATATGCTGGGATCGGCGGCCGACGGATAGCCGATTGGTGAAGGGAATGAAGCGCGCCAATTTCAATACGACAGCGTCCCGCAGATTTGTCAGGCGGCGAGACGCTCTTTCGCTGATCGCGGGCGCCGCCGCCTGGACAACCTCCGTGCATGCGCAAAAGCCTTCGAT
>Ga0268266_10002090_pt1 | contig 22106 bp, 20 predicted proteins | sample KBSS13metaG_FD_190356 | JGI IMG/M metagenome (GOLD analysis project Ga0268266, IMG submission 190356) | Switchgrass rhizosphere microbial communities from Kellogg Biological Station, Michigan, USA - KBS S1-3 metaG (SPAdes) (version 2) | ecosystem: Host-associated > Plants > Roots > Rhizosphere... | reverse complement strand
CACCGACAATAGGTTGGAATTGTTTAGGCTTGTCCTGGCGGCTGTACGGCCACATCTTAGTTCCCTGCCCACCTGCAGTCACGATGATTTTCAAAGTTGTTACCCTCTCTTTATTCGTATCAACCATAGTAGTATACAACCTTTCTACGACTCAATAGATATCAACGTGTCTATAGGCTATACTTAAACACAACATATGAAGCATATCCGCAAGCTCATCACGGTAGTTGTGCCGTGCCATAACGAATCACCGAACATTGAGACGTTCTATGCTTCAATCTCGGAGGTTGTTGGAAAGGATGTGGAGCATGACTATGAGCTACTATACGTCAACGACGGTAGCCGTGATGACACACTGCGCAAGCTTGAAACACTCGCCCATGACGACGCTAGAGTGCGTATACTGACACTCTCGAGGAATTTCGGTAAGGAAATAGCGATTACCGCAGGCATGCATTATGCCAATGGCGATGCGACAATTATGATCGATGCCGATGGGCAGCACCCTGTGGAGCTCATGTCTCAATTTATTGAAAAATGGGAACGGGGAGCACAAGTAGTCGTAGGGATCCGTGAAAGCAATCAGAAAGAAGGCTGGGTAAAGCGGTATGGCTCAAAGCTGTTCTATCGTTTATTTAACAAGCTGGCCGGCACACAGCTCATTCCGGGCTCCAGCGATTTTAGGCTCATAGACAAAGCTGTGCAACGGGAGTTTGTCCGCATGACGGAACGCAACCGCATCAGTCGGGGGCTTATCGACTGGCTTGGCTTTAAACAAGAGTATGTTCATTTCCACGCCAATGCGCGGACCGCAGGAGAAGCAACCTACAGCCTTTCCAAGTTGTTTTCGTTAGCACTGAATAGCTTCGTTTCACTATCGCCAAAACCACTGTATTTTTCGTTTTATCTGGGGCTAGTCGTGCTGCCACTGGCGCTGTTGCTCGGACTGTTTTCAGTGGTCGAGATGCTAGTAGGTGATCCGATGGGCTTGCACATAACTGGTACAGCTTACCTGGTCATTCTAGCTCTGTTCTTACTGAGTATACTCCTCATATCACAGGGAATAGCAGCTTTATACGTTTCACATATACATACCGAAACACAGAATAGGCCTCTGTTCATAGTCGACGAGTTATCGTCTGTTAATATCTAAATACTAATCAATCTTTACCGACTTTCCATTTAGGGAATTCGCTATCGCAACTCGTAACATCTCCTTTCGGAAAAGCCGGTAAGACTGGCTATATGTGGCGTTACGATGACGTTCTTGTGAGTTAGGAGCGCTTCGTTGACTGCAGTTCACCCTCAACCCCACATCAGCCATGTAGGTGAATTCTTTGCTTTCCGTGGCTTTCAGCACCGCCTGCCCGTCAACTATACCGCCACGCGAAGCGTTTATGAGCAGAGCGTGATCCTGCAGCAGTTCCAACTTCTGGGTATTTATAAGGTGGATTGTCTCTAGTGTGAGCGGCAAGTGCAGGGAAATGACCGTACTTTGTTGCAGTAATTCGTCGAGAGACCGTATTTAAATCAACATTGTCCAAGCCAGTGCCAACACAAACAACGTTCCGTAAGCCAGGGAAGTGTTGCTTTATATCTGCATTCACTTCCGTTTGGGAGCATATGAGCAATGTGTCGTAAGGCTGCTTTTTGCTGTCCTGGAAATCGATAGTACTACACACAACTTCATGGCCTGAGCTCTGGACCATCTCCCCTACTCTACCGACGTCTATCACGGCCAGCTCTGTAACATATATAAAACGTATTTCTGCCTTCTTCTTATCCGTTTAACTATCCTGAGACATCTTGATGCCGTATCGACCTACACTATAGTTGACATTCCGGCTGAGCTAGAGCTGATTGTCGCCGTTGAATAAGGCCGATACCGATGACGTCGTATGTACAGCCCGTATCGCATCGGCCAGCATGGGAGCTGTCGACCGGACTTCCAGCTTGTCAAACGTCGGATCCTGCGGAACGGTATCGGTCGTAATTATCTTAACGAAACTCGAATCGGTTATGCGTTGTCTGGCAGGACCCGAAAAAAGTCCATGCGTCGCCACACCATATACTGCTTTTGCTCCGCGCTGCGCGATTAAATCAGCAGCAGCACACAGCGTTCCCGCAGTATCGATCATGTCGTCTATGAGCACGCATGTCTTGCCCGACACGTCACCTATCAGCTCCTTAGCTTCTACGGTGTTGCGCTTTGTAACGGAACGGTGCTTGTGAACGATCGCCATGCTACAGCCAAGGGCGTTGCTGTAGCGCTCCGCGCTTTTGACTCGGCCGGCGTCCGGAGAAACAATTACCAAATCAGACTTTGAAAAATGCTCTGCCAGGTAATCTATGAAAAGCGGGCGGGCAATCAAATGGTCGAACGGTCCATCCATGAAGCCTTGTATCTGCCCAGTGTGCAAGTCAATGCTCATGATACGATCAGCGCCAGCACGCACTAAAATGTCGACCATAAGACGAGCCGAGATTGGCTCTCTGCCACTAGATTTACGGTCCTGGCGGGCATAGGCAAAGAAAGGGCACACCGCTGTAATTGATCGGGCGGAAGCGCGTTTGGCCGCATCAATGATGATCGCCTGCTCCAAGATTGCGTCATTCACATTACCGCAGTGCGACTGAACAACAAACACGTCATCACCTCGCACCGATTCAAGTATGCGCACGTTTATCTCGCCATTCGCGAAGTTTCCGAGTTCAACCGGACACAACTCGCTCTTCAATTGATCTGCTATAGCTTGTGCGATTGCAGGATGAGCCCTGCCGGATAAAATCCGTAACTGGTGTTTTGTCTGTAACGCTGTCATGCTCTTATGATAGCAGCTCGGTCGGTTTTTATACCTACAACCCAAAAGAATGTATAATACGATGCAATGTTGAGAAACCTCGTGGCACTTGCGCGGCCGAAACACTACCTTAAGAATGGCCTTATTTTTATTCCTCTGCTTTTCAGCGGCAAGATATTTGCTGATGGTAATTTTTGGCACGTGCTACTGGCCGCTTTGGCGTTTTCGGCCATTGCGTCGGTAGTATATATAATCAATGACATCCGTGATGTCGAAAAAGACCGGCAGCACCCCAAGAAAAAATTCCGGCCAATCGCATCCGGCGCAGTGTCGGCCGAACAGGCAACCGTACTGGCAGCCGTGTTCGCAGGACTGGCAATCGTACTTGGCTATCTGGCGAGCTCTAACATTACTGCCTGGATACTACTTGGAAGTTACGTGGTTATAAACGTCGCCTACAGTGCCGGCCTGAAAAATATACCGGTGATCGATATTACCATTTTGGCAGCCGGTTTTGTTTTGCGCATTTTATACGGTGGCAACGCGGTGGACATAGGCGTGTCCGACTGGCTTTACCTCACCACGCTAGCCGGAGCATTCTACTTGGGGCTTGGCAAGCGGCGCGGTGAACTGCTGACCAATGGCGCCAAAAGCCGCAAGGTCAACGAGTTCTACACCCACAACTTCTTAGACAAGAACATGAATGTTTGTATGGCATTGACACTAGTATTCTATTCGTTGTGGGCGACAGACCCCACCAGCCGCGCTTACTCTTTGTTCTGGACCATACCGATCATTATGATCCTGTTCATGACCTACAGCCTAGACATCGAAAAAGAGGGCTCCCTGGGCGATCCGGTCGACGTAATACTTGGCAATAAGGTGCTGGCCATAGTTGGCCTAGCATACATCGCGCTAACTACCTATCTGTTGTACATATGAGCAAACCGGCCGTAAACGTCTACGATTTTGACCACACTATATATGACGGCGATGCTTCGTTTGATTTTATTGTGTACTGTTTGCTGCACTATCCTAAAGCTTGGAAATTCTTGCCCTTGCAGTTTATAGCCATCGTTCGCTACGTGCTCGGCCAGTGGAACCGTAAGCAGGTGAAGCAAGCGGCTTTTGCATTCTTGCGCGTACTACCCAATGCAGAGTCTGTCGTCGCGTCTTTTTGGAGCACACACGACCGCAAAATTAAGCCCTGGTACTTACAGCAGAAGCATGCCAACGACCTTATAATTTCCGCTTCTCCGGATTTCCTATTACAGCCGATTGCCCAAACGCTAGGTATTTCAGCACCCATTGCCACAATCATGGACATACACACCGGGAGAATAGCCGGCGAAAATTGTCGTGCAGACGAAAAGGTCAAACGCCTCCGCAAATATGACTCGTCAATCAAAATTGCTAATTGCTACAGTGACAGCATGTCCGACATACCACTGCTTAAACTAGCAGATACCGCCTACCTGGTAAAAAAGCACAATGTAACGACGCTACAGCATGATAGTATAGGATAAGCTGACATACACAAATAGGGACGGATAATGAACGAAGAAGTTATAGATATAAATCCAAAGAAAGCGTTGCTTAGAGAATTGTTCTTATACGGGATCATTGGTGGCGCGACTGCCGCGATGGACGTGGTGCTGTTCAAAGTATTTCGAACTATTGGTATACCGCTGCTGGTAGCAAACTTCATGAGCGTAAGTATTGCAGTAGGCTCAAGTTTTATTCTGAACGCCAAGTACAATTTTAAGAAAACAGATAACATACACAAACGAGGTGCAAAGTTCTTTTCCATCGGCTATTTCGGATGGTTGGTTCAGTCCATTATATTGTGGATAGGCGTTGATCACATGGGATTCCAAGATACCTACGTTAAGATATTTGCGGTCTTTGTTGCCGCAGCAATCCAGTATGTGTTAAATAAATTTCTGACATTCAAGGACTAGGGAGTAATATGAGTAAAAAGAAAGTACTAGTAACGGGTGGTGCAGGCTTTTTGGGTATCAATTTAACTAGATACCTTCTGGACAAAAACTACGACGTCGTTTCTTTTGACATTACGTCCTTCGACTATCCGGACGTAAAAGACAGGGTCGTCGCCATTACTGGCGACATCCGGGATAAAAAAGCACTCGACAAAGCAATGAAGGGCATTGACTTGGTGGTTCACTGCGCCGCAGCTCTGCCCCTGTACGCAGCCGAGGAAATTTACTCGATCGACATTGACGGCACCAGGAATGTGTTGGAAACCGCTCACAAACACGGCATCAAACGGGTCGTACACATTTCTTCAACGGCTGTTTACGGCATTAAAACCAAAAATCCAACCTCTGAAGATGATCCATTAGTTGGCATTGGGCCATACGGTAACGCGAAGATTGAGTCCGAGAAAGTTGCCGAGGAATATCGCAAGAAAGGCATGTGTGTGCCGGTACTCCGTCCGAAATCATTCATTGGTCCTGAACGCCTAGGTGTTTTTGCTCTACTCTATGACTGGGCCAAAGAAGGTTGTAACTTCCCCATGGTCGGCAACGGAAAAAACGAGTACCAACTGCTGGACGTTGAGGATTTGTGTGATGCAATCTACCTAACGATGACGCTGCCCGCCAACAAGGCCAATGACACATTCAACGTCGGTGCCAAGGAATTCAGCACCATGAAAGAAGATTACCAAGTCGTACTAGATAAAGCCGGCTTCGGCAAAAAAATAATCGGTTTTCCTGCAATGCCTATGGTACTAACACTGCGCTTGCTAGAGCTTATGCATCTATCACCAATTTACAAATGGGTGTACGAAACTGCTTATAGGGATTCGGTCGTCACAATCGATAAAGCAGAGAAGCGACTAGGCTTTAGGCCGAAGTTTTCTAATAAAGATGCCCTGCTAAGAAACTATGCTTGGTATCTAGAAAATGAGGAATATTTCAAAAATACTTCCGGCGTATCACACCGAGTGCCATGGAAACAAGGCATCTTATCAATTGTTAAATTATTTTTTAAGTAAAAGTAACGTATATGGGCAGTTATGCTAGAGGGCCAGTCATTGCAATGAAAAATTTCTTCCTCAATTCAGCCATACCAAGAATACTGAACATAAAGCTTAAAACTCTGCTGATTATTTGCATAGTGTTTATATTTTCGGCATTTACGGTGAACTTAGTAAGCGGTCAGTTTAACCGCGCCTATACGTCTGATGACGTCGCCAACCAATATATAGTGCAATCACTGCTTCACCAGCATAACGGGCACGCTATCCTGCCGGTAGATTCTTTTATCACCCATTTTCCACTGTACATGCTTACAGATTTAATAATTCACGGCAACACTAGAAGGAAGCTCTTTTTACAAGCCTTCCTGTTGTCCGCCCTGTTCCTAACGAGCATTGTTATTTCACTAGTATATTATCTGCGAAAAACAAAGTTGTACGGCAAAGCCTCCGTCCTCATAAGCACCCTGGTACTTTCGTTTATTCTTTCCACACCTCTATTTGCAAGCTACATGCTCGCTATCAACAACAGGCAATTAGAAATTGGCATCGCATTATTACTGATGGTAGCTGCGCATATATTCTTGTCTTCCAAATCAGCCCCTGTTACGCGGAAAAATATTTTATATGGAGTCGCATACGTGCTGACTATGGGTATATTGTGGTACGACGACCCATATTTTATGTACATAATGGCAGGTGGTGCAGTACTGACCACGATTTTCATGTGGGTATCAAAGAAAGTGTCCTGGCAAAAGATAGCCACGACTCTTACAGTGCTACTTTCCAGTGCTGCATTAGTAAAAATCTACGGCTTACTGTTTGAAAAACTAGGCATTCACTTAGCACCTAATGGCAGTACCGTGATGTTGGATGCTGGCAGCATATTCACTAACATACAAAATACCCTGGTCGGCTTTTTCTTCAACTTTAACGGCAATTTATTCGGTTTAGACGTAATCGCTACCGAGAAAAAGACCCTTCTGCCATTGGTGTGCGGTGCAGTTTTAGCTATTCTTGCTATAGCCTCGCTGCTGCATTCAACGAAGAGTTATCTGAAGAATAGCGTTGTATTGCGCACCCTGCTGTCTACTACCGCCGTGTCGTTACTACTAGTTATAGTGCTGACAACGACAGGCACCATAATAACCGAGCGATACTTTATCTTCCTGCCAATATTGCTCACACCGTTGATTACAGAGTATTTACTCCACATATATAAATCCAGATACTACAGGTTTGGGCAGCTGTTAACCGCGCTACTGTCTATAGGCCTGCTACTTATGCTAGCCACAAACACATACAGTATATTACTAGATGTAACCCACAAGAAAATTAGGTCTGACAATTCGGTGAACTATGACATCATCAAGACAGTAGAAAGCGCCGGATACGTTAAAGGTTATGCAAACTACTGGCAGGGTAATATAAACACCTATTTATCGAGTAATCGTATTCATGCCCTACCAGTAGTGTGTTCCTACGACAAGACCCAGGCATTTCATTGGCTCGTAAATGACAATGACTTTAAAACGAAAGCTACCAAAACTTTCTACCTGATAGATCCGTCTATTACGGTCGCAGCCACGTGTTCTATAGAAGATAATATAAAGCAATTTGGCGAGCCGAGTAAGATATTGTCACGCGACGGACGCTTTATTCTTCTATATGATTACGACATCATGAGCAAAATGTAACCCCTCCAAAGAGTTGTACTCCTCTTTAGGCGTTGAGATTGTGTATTTTACATAGCTCCACAAGGGTCGGCGAGTTTGCTATTCATGTTATTTTCCGTTATGCTTATAGTGAAAATGTTTTAAAATAAATACATGAAAAATATTCAAAAAAACGCTCGCACCAAACCTTTGGCCAAGTGGACAAAACTACCCACCGTGCTAGCGCTGGTTGCATTAGTTCTGGTTGGTGGCGGAGTAGTCACTTGGAAAGTGCACCGCAATGCTACTGTTACTCCAGTAAGTACCTCAAAGCCATACAATAGCATCGACTATCACCCCGGCACCAAAGAAGATAATGCCACCTCCGACAGCCGCAAAGGCTCATCGAATCCGGCCGATACACTCGATAACGGCAGCAGCTCTACCGACTCCAGCAATACGCTCGGTGTCACCATCGTTAGCGCCAATTCCAACAGCACCAATGTACACATCGGTACCCTGGTAAGTGGCGCTACTAGCGGCACCTGTACGCTCACCGCCAGCCAGTCCGGGCAACAAGATATCGTTCTTTCGGCTAGCATCCAGCGAGACGTCAATAGCTATGATTGCGGCGTGTTTAACATAGCTACTACTACCTTTACCAACACGGGAACTTGGAATTTTACACTCAAAGTTACCGACGGCACTCACCAGGCTACTGGCAGCACCACTTTAACCGTGAATAGATAGCCTATGCCCTACCTTAAGTCTCACTCGCTGAAAAGATTCCTGCCCGCGGTAGCAATTGCCTTGCTACTAACAACATTGGGCTTCAGCCCTTTGCAGCATGCCAAGGCTCTTTCGGGTAGCGACTTTAACCCCGGTAACATCATCAACAATGGCACCTTTACCAACAGCAATGCGATGTCAGTGGCCGATATCCAGAATTTCCTGAATGCAAAAGTCCCCACTTGCGACACCAACGGTACGCAGCCGTTCTCTGGCACTACCCGCGCTGCTTACAGCCGGGCAAATGGTCATCCGCTGCCTCTCGTTTGCCTAAAAGGCTACTACGAGAACACAACCAACCATGCCAACAACCTGACTGTCGTTGATGGGCAGCCGGTAGCACCACCAGCTGGCTCCATCAGCGCAGCACAAATCATTTACAACGCCGCCCACGACTACAACATCAATCCCCAAGTCCTGTTGGTAACACTCCAGAAGGAACAGAGCCTAGTAACTGATGATTGGCCTTGGACCAGCCAATTCACCAAAGCCATGGGTTACGCCTGCCCTGATTCATCCCCCGGCTGCGATTCCACCTACTATGGCTTTTACAATCAAGTAACGAGTGCCGCGTGGCAGTTCCGCCACTACCTCGACAACCCTAATAACTATAACTACGTCGTTGGTACCGACTACATACTTTATAGTCCCACCGCAGGCTGTGGAGGCTCCAACGTAGTTATCCAAAACCAAGCAACGGCCGCACTATACGATTACACACCCTACCAGCCAAACGCCGCGGCACTCAGTGGCGTCAGCAATTCCAGCCCTGGCGGCACGGTTACCTGTGGCGCCTACGGTAACCGTAACTTCTGGTGGTACTTCAACCAATGGTTTGGACCCAGCAGCCCGAACTATGGTGCAGTCTACGCTGGTCAGTCACCCTCCCCTACGCTCAAGGCCGGGCAAGTCTCTGCCTCTTACATTCAGTATAAAAACACCGGCAACGCCGCTTGGTACGACGATACCACTGCATCTGCGAATAATGCTTCACCAGTTCACCTAGCCATCACAAACCCCATTAATGCTTCCAGCTCCTTTGGCTGGGGCTGGACAAGTCTGTCACGGCCAGCCACGACCTTCGGTGCCGTCTACGAAAGTGATGGTACCACCTTAGCTGCCAACCAGCATGTGGTACAGCCCGGACAGATTGCTAAGTTTAGCTTTACTATTACGGTGCCTTATGGCTATCCGAGCGGCAGGTACCGGAACTACGTACAGCCGGTATTGGAAAGTGCTGATGCCTGGAACATGGGCGGAGTCGGTTGGTTTGATGTCAATGTAGTACCCACTATAAACGCCGCACAGTACGCTGGCCAAGCACCCAACCCAACATTACACGACGGCGAAGTGAATAGTAATTATCTGTTATACAAAAATACAGGGAATACTACTTGGTACGACGATACCACTGCATCTGCAAATAATGCTTCACCAGTGCATTTGGCAGTTACTAATCCTATTAACTCAGGCAGTTCATTTAGCTGGGGGTGGCCAAACTCTGGCAGGGCAGCAGTTACCTTCGGTGCCGTCTACGAAAGTGATGGTACCACCTTAGCTGCCAACCAGCATGTGGTACAGCCCGGACAGATTGCTAAGTTTAGCTTTACTATTACGGTGCCTTATGGCTATCCGAGCGGCAGGTACAATGCCTATTTCCAGCCTGTTCTTGAGGGTCCAGGCAACTGGAACATGGATGGAATCGCCTGGACCACCGTGACCGTGAACTAGCTTAATTGGTCAGATAAAGGCAACCTCAGACTTAAGCTCCCACGCATTCCCGGCGATTATTGTCTCATCGTATAGTAAAAAGAGAGGGTACAAACCCCCTCTTTTTACACAATCGACGCTCAACCCTACTGCTTACCGGTACGTATCAATCCGTTCCAATAGCTTGGCTACGTAGCCACTAGGTGAGTGCTGCTTTATAGCGTACTGGTATGACTTCTCTGCCATAACCTTGAGGTGCTCGCGGTTCCCAATAAGCCTTTTTAGTGCGGCAGCTGCTTCCTCTGCAAATTCAACCTTTACCACTACGTCGTCGGGCAGCTCCGAGAACCAACCGATGTCACGGACAAGCGGCACGACACTCTCGCGCATAGCCTCGAGCGTCGCGTATGATGTTTCGCCGTGATAATAGTCCCGGTAGTTCAGAAGTATGTCCGACTTTTCCAGCTGCTCCCTAAACTCGAGGTTACTCAGATTACGCTTAATAGTCAGATTCTTGTAGCTACCAAGGCTGGCGAGTATGCTCGCACCCACTGCGTAGTCATATCCGAAGAGCGTAAAATCACAATCATCGAACTCCTCTGATTCGAGCAGGCTGACAAGTAGATCGAGCCCCTTGGACTTAGAGATTATGCCCGCCATAGCTATATTCACCCGCTTGTTGGCAAGGTGCCGAGAGGGCGATGACAGGCCTATAGGCAAACCAGCGACCGTAACAGGTCGAGACTGCACCAGACAGCCCTTAACGGCATCCTGAGTGTACGTAGAGTGGACCACCACTTCTTTAGCGGCATTCACTATGCTGACGATATGGTCTGAGTGCGTGGTGACATCCAGAAGCTCATCAAGCTTAGATTCGGCATCCACTCGGGCCTGACTCATAACCCTTTCGCTGACCATGCAATTGTAGACACCTTCGAAGCGTGTATCGTGGAGGATAGTGATGCCAGGAACTGCCAACGATTCTACAATAGTCTTCAAGTGATAGGTGCTGCTACCTAGATGGTACACGACTGCGTCGTATTGTGCTGCAATTTCCTTGCTGAAGTCTGCCACCGTAGCCGTCTTTGCCGTGTATTCTATGAAGGAACGTTTTGCCGTACTTACATCTTCTTTGGGAATTTCAAAATAATAGTCGACATCGGCGTGCTTACTCAGCTCGTAGTGCGATATGTCTATGACCTTACCGATTGCCGACTTACCACCAGGCAGTGGACCCAGAACGGCAAGTTTCAATCTCTTACTGCTGCTATCAATCGTACGAGACTCTAGGTTGTCACAGACTTTCGCGAACAAGTCCGCACTGCGCGACCAAGAGTATTTCTTTTTGATAGCCGCATATTCAGCCTCTAGAATGGTCAAGCCCTCTGCCGTAGCGCTCTTTAGCGCATCCCTGATAGACCATACATCGTATGGGTCGCAGAAGTGGAACGCATCATCTCTCGTCGTCATCTCCCTAAAGACGGCGATGCTCGAGCACACTACTTTCTGGTTGGTCTGAACAGCTTCCAATACGGGCAGCCCTAAGCCCTCATACTCAGGCACGAATAACATAGAAGCGGCATGTTTGTAGTACCACCTTAAGTCTTCTTCGGGAATATTACCTACAAAATGGATATCTGGTGATATCTTCTTCAGTATCTGCTGACTTCTCTTGCTGAAGTTGGAGGTAATGAGCAGCTCGTACGTACCGCCTTGCTCTTTGTTGAATTCGGCAAAACCACTCACCATACGCTCGTTATTCTTGCGTATGTCGTCCCCGCTCGGCGAGATTATGAATTTGCGCCTAGGAACATACTTCGGCCGGCTCGCCTTGTTGGTCAGCCCTATGCTTGCGCCGTCTATGTTCGTCAGCATATCCAGTGGCAACCCCAAGTGCCGTACGTAGTCGTCGGTGGTGGTTTGTGATATAGCGAAGATGTGGTCGGCTTCGAATATGGTCGAAAACCTGCCGAAGTAGTTGTTCCTTACCGGCTCACTGTGCGTCATATATCTGTCGTAAAAGAATAGCGGTATCAGGTCGTAGCCCAACAGCAGTTTGCGGGCATGAGTAGGGAATACCGGAGTGACCTCGTTTTCAAACAGCGAAGGCATGAAAAAGATATCTTCCGGCGACTTAAATACTATATCGATCTGTTTCTTATTGAATGCCTGCACTTTCTGTACGTTGATGGCATTCGTAGTACGCAAATCAAGGCTCGTAAACTTCACACCAGGGAACAGATCTGTCAGAAGCGCTTCTCTATCTTTATCAAGTGTCAGGTTCGAATTAATGATAAATTCGAGCGAATATTTCTTAAAATGCCCTCCAGCCTGCAGCGCCTTTAAAATCGCCAAACTGTACTTACCCATGCCGCGGTGCCATGTATCGGTTTGAAATACCTGAATATCTACAATGAATTTCATTTTCTTATCCTATGCGCTAGTTTTCTAAGGAAGCGTTCAAGCATTTTGGTCGATTTGATAGTCACCCCATATGAAGCCCGCGCCACCAGATACGGACCCGTCTTAAGGCTCACGCGAGCATTTAACACTTCTTCGTTCTTCGTGTCGTAATCTTGCACCAAATGCAGCAACTCCTTGGCATCTGCCGTGTCCGTAAAGACCCTAGCGGTAGCGGATGGCTTTAATTTCTCGATAGTGCGCAAGTTAGCGTGATGCGCTGCGACAACTGCTGTGCGGACAGCTTCCTTGGCCGTCTTGGGTCTAGCGATTTCTTGCTCCAGTTGCCTGATCTTTTGTTCGTTCTGCTCACTAATTGCCACGAGCTGCTCAGTTTTTTTGGCCATCCTGTCATATTCAGCTATTTTTTTGGCCACGCTATAATGCACGGGAGCTTTTCCTATCATAGTCTCTACGTATGAGAAATCTTTGGCACGGAAGACCGCTTCTTCCGCGACGTAGTAGTCGTTCAGGCCATCAAAAAAGACTTTGGTATATTTGTTATCGAGCAGTACCCTTTCCCACCCATCGAATATATGGTTCGCTTCGATACAGAGCAGTTGTGGCCTGAACTTCAGCCAATCATTGCTCTTTATCACCTGTGCTTCAAAGCCCTCGACGTCAATTTTCATAAAATGAATCGTCTGGCCATTCGCATATTCCTTTAGGACGTCCCGGAGGGGTAGTACCTGCACACGCAGCTCTTCTTCGTCCTTCGTTACAGCGTCACCTCTAGCCTTGTGTTCACGAGCCATTTCAGCAGAAAGCGTCGAGAGACCATTCCCCTGGGGGTAATAGTGCAGGATAGTTTCTCCCTTTTTCGCGGCTATCCCTACCTGTAAGCTTATGTCTCTGGGGCGGGCAGCCTTAAGTTTCTGGAACAGGGTGGGGATAGGTTCGATATTGATGCCGTGCCACCCTCTATCGTAGAAATACTTCGTAACAGAATCATGGACAGGCTCGTTAGCGCCGACGTCCACGTAGAATCCCTCTTTGACGTCCCCAAAGAATCCACTTATGAGGATATCCTCCCGGTTCTGCGCATACGTTATCTCGTTTATTCGCATAAATTCTCCATTATTATACCGTAGCTTCCTCCAAACCCTTTACTGCATTCTGCGGCTGGAGCATCCATAGCGCCTGCTCTCTTGCCGCCGCCTTCGCTACGCCCGATGGACCATCCTTACTTGCGAAGAACTGTCCATCTATCTTAGCGCATATGTCACCGACGGCTAACGGGTCAAAATAGTCAGCCGCAAGCCCGAGAACCTCATGCATCACCGGCAAATCACTCACCACTACAGCCGTACCGCAAGCCAGTGCCTGTGTGGGAGGAACTCCGAAGCCTTCGTGCAGAGAAGGCTGCACTAGAAACTCCGCACCCGAAATCAGCGCTGGTAAGTCGGCATCTGTCACATATTCTGCCGGGAAGATTACCGAGCACCCAGCTGCCCGTGCATTCTCGATAGCCCCCTCAATCTCGGACGCCTTCCATTTATCCGCCCCTACCAGCAGCAAGCTCAGTCCGGCTTTGGCAGTCCGAGACATCGCAAAAGCCTCCACGAGCCGCGCCAGGTTCTTACGTGGCTCAATATTACCAAGATACAGGATATACTTCTGGGGCACCTTGTATTTCTTCTTCACGCGGGCAATCTCATCTTTTCGCGCCGGGGAGAATTCCTCGCCCAGTGGCACGTGGACTACGATTACCCTGGCAGACTCCAGGCCTAGCTCTTCCTCTATCTCTTGCTTGGAAGCTTCCGACAGCGTAGCCACTAGTGTGCTTCTCCTGACCCATTTCCGGATATTGTTAGTCAGATATTTCAGATTCTTAGACTGTACGGTTTCGGGATGAGACATGAACGCAATATCATGCACAAAGGTGATTGAGCGTGAAAAGGGAACAGACAGGTTGTAGAAATTAGTGAATATATATGTTCCACGACCCAGGAACACATCGATGGGCATAAGGCTTGGCAGGCGCGATAGCAGCCGTACGACCCGCGAAGATACCGGCAGCTTCCTGTTTTCCACATTTGGGAGCACTATCAGCTTAGCTGGTAGGGTTGTCGTATCCGTGGTGGTAAGTAGGACGATCTTCCGATCGGGGTCAGCTAGGGCTAAGGAATGGATAATGTTCGTAACCGCATAGGCTACCCCACTCTTTTTTGCGGTCGCGAACAGACTGGCTTCAATAAAAACTGGACGTGCATTGCCTCTGCTAATGCCACTCATCACTTTTTCTTAGCTAAAAAATGCAGGTTAAAATCCGGGTCGATAATATAAGGAAGATGCCTGTCCTTCTTGACAGTAAACGTCGCCGCCTCGTTCCACCAATCAATCACGGTGGAACCGTCACTCCCGACTATCGCCGTATCGACTAAATACGTACCGTCACTCAGCACGTTCGGAAACTCCCACTCTACCAGCATGTCCTTGCCCTTTACTAAGCGCCCACTCTTTTGCTGCTCTATCTTGCTGTTTGTACCTGTTACGTGCTGGCCAGCGCTGTTGCGCACCTTGAATCCGAAAATAGCATCATCGATATCTCGGTTGACGGTTATATGTTGCTCAAGGATGATACTCTTACGCGTAATTTTCGGCACCATCTGCTTCGTCACTGCATCCTCAGCCCCCCATCGGTCTCGCTCCGCGCTGGTGCTATCACCGTTCGAAAAGAGCCGCACATAGTGCTCAGCCACTTTGTCTGTCTTGCCAGAATGGGCGATGTGGCCATCGTTAATAAGTATGGCACTATCGCAATATTCCCTCACCGCATCCATATCATGACTCACAAAAACTACCGTTTTCTTGTTTTTCTTGAGTTGTCGGAAATAATCAAAGCACTTACGCTGGAAATCGGCATCGCCCACAGCAAGCACTTCATCAACCAGCAGTATATCCGCTTCAGAACGGGTGGCCATTGAAAAAGCGAGGCGCACTTGCATGCCGGATGAGTAGTTCTTGAGTTTCTGATCCATGAACCGCTCAAGCTCTGCGAAATTGACGATATCATCATACATAGCACTGATTTCTTTGCGGGAAAAACCAAGCATCGCCCCGTTGAGAAATACATTCTCGCGGCCGGTAAGTTCAGGATTAAAGCCTACGCCCAATTCTATGAACGGCACCAGCTTTCCACGGACATGCACCCTACCCTTCGTTGGCTGGTAGATTCCCGCCAACATCTTGAGCATTGTACTCTTGCCCGATCCGTTCCTACCCACAATGCCAAAGAATTCGCCTCGCTTGATTTCAAAGCTAACGTCCCTAAGCGCGTGCTGCATTTCTCTCTGCTTGCCACGGCGAGTCAGGCCAGTAAACGCACTCTTTATACTCGTGATCTTCTCGTGGGGCAGCACGAAATCTTTGCTCACGTGTTCTACACTAATCACTGCATCATCACTCGCCATGCGCCTACACGTCCTCCGCAAAATTCTTTGATTGCGACCTAAAATACAGCGCTCCCACAACGGTTAGCACTAGCATTACGCCAATCGGAATACACCAGATCCATTTGTCGCCACCATATACCTGAGCAATGGTGATCGTTTGGTTTGTGACGAGTGCGTGCCGGGCGTCCTGCAAGATCTGCGCCAGCGGGTTCAAAATCACAATCTTTGCAAATTCGTGGGGCAGCCCAGGCCTGTTTAGCAAATATAGCACCGGGGTCAAATAAAAGCCGGCTTGGATAGCAATATCCCATATATAGGAGATGTCCCTAAACTTGACAAACAGCGCACTCAATGTGAACGCAGCCGCAATTGACACTACAAACAGCTCAAGGATGAGCGGAACAATAAGCAGGGCGCCCATAGTGAGATGCACATGATTCAGTATCATAAACACACCCACAACTATGAAGTTAAAAAGCAGGTTAATGAGTGCGCTGGCCGAGCCGGCCAAGATGATGACATATTTTGGGAAATTGATCTTCCTGAGCAGATCACCCTTCTCCACGATCGCCTTAACCGCGCCAGTCGTTACCTCTACAAAATAGTTCCACAGCACAATGCCGAGCAGCAGGTACACCGCTGGATGCGGCACGTCATTGCTTACTTTCAAAAAGCGTACAAATACAAAGTACAAAATGGTAAACATAAACAGCGGCCGCAGCAGCGACCACAGATACCCAAGAAGCGACCCCTGATAGCGAATCTTGAAATCGGTGCGGACAATCTCCCGCAAAAGGATTGCGGAATAGCGATACCGCTGAAGTAATCTCTGCATATTTGCTTTCTATTCTACCTCGAATATAAAGATGTCACAAATATATGCAACACCGCCGTAATATAGTAATCTTTAAATATGAATAGAATTCTTGTAACCGGCGTCAATGGATTCGTAGGACACCACGTGGCAGCAGAGTTAAGCCAACACGATATGCAGGTCGTGGGCATCGGTGGTCCACAAGGCGCCAAGGAAAAGCCAGAGTTTGTTAGCGAATACCACGCTATCGACCTCATGGACGCAGCCGCAGTCGCCGCCATAGATTTCACCACCATAGACGGCGTGGTACACCTTGCTGGCCTAGCAGCTGTCGGCCCGTCTTTCGACAACCCAAGGCAGTATGTGGAAACGAACGCCAGCATAGAGATAAATCTCTTCGAAGCAGCCCGAGCCCAAGGAGCTTCACCCAAATTCGTCATCATCAGCAGTGGCAGCCTGTACGATCAAAAATCAAGCCTGCCTATTACAGAGCTGTCCCCCGTATTGCCCAACTCGCCATACGCGGTCAGCAAGCTAGCCCAGGAACAACTCGCGCAGTACTACAGTACTCGCGGCTTCGAGGTCGTTATCGCCCGTCCATTCAACCACATCGGTCCGGGGCAGAACCCGGGTTTTATCGTGCCTGACCTCGCCCAGCAGATCATAGCCTGCGAACGCGGCGAAGCATCCCGCATACTCGTAGGCAATCTTGACGCCAAGCGCGACTATACTGACGTCCGTGATATCGCAACCGCTTATCGGCTACTCCTAGAGAGCGGCAAATCCGGGGAGGTCTACAACATTTGCACCGGCCGATCACTGAGCGGTCACGACATTCTTTCGTTACTTACCAAAACCAGCGGCCTACAGGCGAATGTCGAGGAAGACCCCACCAAGATGCGCCCTGCCGACACCCCCGATATCTTCGGTTCTCACAACAAACTCACCGCAGACACCGGCTGGCAGCCCAGCATCGCCATAGAAAAGACCATCCAAGACGTCCTGGACGACTGGCGCAGCCGCACCTCTTCGTAGCAAGGCAGCGATGCCTCACACTCTTCTTCTTTGTTTGATTAACGCCCTGCATGAGCCTGATTGGGTGGCCTGAGAGATAGAGATCTAGCGATTGATAAAGGGGCGGTACATCTATTCTGTTTTACGCGGAAGCGTAATCGTCTGTGGCCACCTGCACAGGCTATCCCAGAAGGGAAACAGGATAGATCCGTACATGGAGAGTGGCGGTTGCCGCTAGACGAACTCGAGCTTCGCGGGCACGATCCAGCTGTCGCTGAAGGGCGTGCCAGTAAGACTCTGGAGCTTCGTACCCGGGTCACACACGAAGGTGTGAATGGTCCGCGGCGGGATGTTGATGGTGTCACCGGCCACGAGACGCTGCTGCGTCACGTCGGTCGGGTCGTCGGCGGGCGCCGTGCGGAGCTCGGCACCGCCGGCCAGGATGACGAAACTCTCGTCTCCGGGGTGGTAGTGGTCACCGAGCCGCAAGGGCTGCGTTGCCGCGTCACTCACCACGATCATCGTGATCCGACAGCAGCTGCCATCCGACAGACCGATGGTCGTCTTCGGTGATGCTGCGTCGATCGTCCAGGTGAACGGGAACGAGCGGGGCAACGACTATGTCGTTGTTGTCCGACACAGGACTCTCCAATGTTAGCGCCAACTCCACACGTGGAGTGGCGGTGGGATGTGCTTCCGATACAGGGTTAGTTTCCCCATACAGGCATGGCATATTTTTTGTCAATATTACCTTCTCCTCCTACCCTTGTAGAAGGGCAGGCATAAGCAAAAATTCAATATGTTTGATATAATGCCATCATTATGTCAAACGAACCAAATACCCCCGCTTTCGACGCCGAAAGCTTTAGTATCTCTCATCTTACCGAATCACCAGAGGGCTTCCGCGTAGCAACTGGCCAGGCGCTCGGGCGCACAGCGGCGCTCGGCCATGATGTCGTCCTTGACCCTACCGAAGCGGAACGTAGCATTATCGCAGAAGGCATGCGGCGTGAGATGAGATTCTCTGGTGTCGATAAGCTACGCGAAGCACGTACCGCATACTGGGAAGCCGTAAGCAGCGACGCTCCTGATGCCAAAGCCAAGAAACAAGTGTTCCTCGACGCCCGCACTGCATACCAAGAGAATGGGAAGAAGATAGGCCTCCGCAACATAACCGCCGACGGTAACAACCTGAACATAGACGTGCAAACCGTACCGTTCCCGATGTATTCCATGCTAGCCCGCCCAGAGACGAGCCCAGGCTTACTGGAGATGAGCCGCGCCGCTGGTGTCGCCATGGTCGTACACACTACTGATGGCCGCCTAGTCGTGCAACACCGCGCCATCGAAAAGGTGAAGCTCCACGGACCAGGCAAGACGCGTGGTAACGCATCCTATGCAGACATCCCAGGGACCAGCGTAGCTGGCATGATGGACGCGACGCTGCGTAACGAAGACCGAGCTCCCGGCACCCCGGACGCAATCGACACCGACACCGTAAAAGGCATGATTTTAAAGGAAGCGGGCGAAGAGCTAGGCCTAGCGCCAACCGATTTTGAGCAGATCCGTATCGTAGGTGTTGCCCAAGACAAAATCAAACCACACGACGAAATCTTGCTTGTGGCCGATGCAAAGATGTCTGCGACCGAACTCAAAGAGGTCTCCCGACTGTCTCCCCGCAACAAAAACCTCGATGATTTCGACATGGAAGAGAAGTTCTTCGATATTGATGCTTCACCAACCTCTATCGAGACCTTGTTGTGTGACGTAAAGTGCCCGCTACCCCCGACCCACGCAGCATCATTGGTTGCTGCCGGATATTTACTGGTACTACAAGAACAGGGACGTGACGCAGCCATAGTTTGGCGTGACAGCATGCAGACGCGTGTATCTGAGAACTACGCGCAGATCAATACCATCGTCCAAGATTTCTACCGTAACAACCCGGAAGCAGCCGAGCAGGTCCCTGAACGTTATTGGGGTAAGCAAGTCCCCCGCCGTAACTTAGAAGGCTACGACCCTGCCTATGCCCCAGAGGAGCAAGGCCTGCCTGCCTTCGAAGACGAAATGACCCGCACCGGGCTTATGCCAGAAACACGCAGGCACGTCAAAACAGCATATCTATTCGATGTTGACGGTGTCGTGACCAACCCGCAGGAAAAGCGGATTACCGACGAGCGCGTACTTACCGAGATTGCCAAGCGGCTTGAGGCCAGCGAGGTGGTTGGTTTTAACACCGGACGTTCCACGGAATGGGTGATCAGAAACGTCATCAACCCTCTACTCACTCACCTGGAAGATCCTAGTCTCCTCACCAATGTGATCGTCATCGGCGAAAAGGGTGCCACTTGGGCGACCTTTGACGAGACTACAGGTGAACCACAATATGGTCAGGTAGACTCCGTGACCATACCTATAGATTTGCGCGTCCAACTCGAAGAACTGACCCAGCAATATGGCGACACAATGGCAAATCTCGATCCTAAGCACACCATGTTCTCCGCCGAAATGCTCGACGGGCATAACCTCACAGACTTCAGTAAGGTACAGGCAGAATTCACCGAAAGAGTGCGGCAACTACTGGCAGAAACCGGAGCCGACAAGAACTTTGCAGTTGACCCGACTACTATCGCTACCGACATCGAGAATCCTCATGTCGGTAAGGCATTGGGAGCAGATCGTTTCATAGACTTCTTGCGGCTGCGAAATCTCAAGGTGGCGAAATTCGTGACCTTTGGTGATAGCGCTTCCGACCTTGATATGACTGCCGAGCTAGCTCGTCGCGGACAAGATGCCACTATGGTTTATGTAGGCGATAGCGCTAAATTACCGGCCCGGCCAAAGGGCTACTCGATAGTCACAGCTCCAGGCTTCGAAAAAGCAACCGCCACTTACCTGCACCAAAACGGCTAGCAGCAGGTGCTACTAGCCGTGTGAAACAGGGTTGCTACCCTGTTTTCATAAACAATCACAGGTAAACCCGTAGTGTTTGAAAACACCCTTACGAGACCGCTAAAGCGGTCTCTGTTTCCGAAAAGGCTTTACGACTTTTCGGAAACCGTTCATGCACCCACGGCTTTAGCCGTAGGGCTCTGCCCTGAGGGCGTTTATAGGAGCTTGGTACTCGCTTCAAGCTCGAGGTCGTGCTTAACCATCAGCCTGACGAGACCGGGGAAATCAACCTTGCGCCGCCAGCCTAGTACTTTTTCTGCCTTGGCCGGGTTACCAAGCAAGATGTCGACTTCGGCAGGACGCATAAATTCTGGATTCTGCTTTACGTATGGCTTCCAATCATCGATGCCGATTTCTTTAAAGGCTTGCACCAAGAACTCGCCAATGGTGTGCGTTTCGCCGGTGGCGAGTACGTAATCATCCGGCTCGTCCTGTTGGAGCATGCGCCACATGCCTTCTACGTAGTCCCCAGCATAGCCCCAGTCACGCTTCGAATCGAGGTTGCCGAGTTCGATGTGGGTCTGTTTGCCAAGCTCAATCCGTGCAACGGCGTTAGTTATCTTACGTGTTACGAACTCTATGCCACGTCGTTCACCTTCGTGATTGAAAAGTATGCCGCAGGTCGCGTGCATGCCGTAGCTCTCACGGTAGTTCTTGGTAATCCAGTGTCCGTAGAGCTTGGCGACACCGTAAGGGCTGCGAGGGTGGAACAGTGAATCTTCGTCGTAGCCGAGGCCAGGGCGGTTATAGTCGAGGCCGCCGAACATTTCGGAAGTGGAGGCTTGATAGAAGCGGATAGTCTTCTCGCCGCCACTCAACCGTATAGCTTCGAGCATGTTCAGCACGCCTCCGCCGGTAATCTGATGTGTCAAGATGGGATCCTTGAACGAATAACCTACGTGGCTGATCGCACCCAAGTTGTAGACTTCGTCTGGCTTAGACACCTGTACGGCACGCACCAGCGATGACAGATCAGTCAGGTCGGCTTCAATCAGTTTGACGTATGGCTGCTCCTGCTCAACGCGTTCGCGCTTTGGGTTACGTTGACCACGGATAATACCGTAAACTTCGTAGCCTTTTTCGTGCAGAAGTTCAGCCAAATGATAGCCATCTTGGCCAGTAATACCAGTAATGAGTGCGCTTTTTGCCATAGTACGTAATTAATCCCCTTACAAAAGCTTATAACAGTGTCTTGATTGTACCACCTCACTTCTCTGTCTGCCAGGTGGGTGTACCAAATACAACGCTACCCTTCACGTCCAACACAAATCGCCCCCTGTGTGGCCACGCTCGCATGCCAGCCCCAAAGACCAGCTGCAACCATATAGGACACAACCCTCGTGCACAGCTTAACCATCTCACAGATTCTTTTTCCTTGGGATGGACATGCTAGAGTAGATATATGAAGATTGTAATAGACGCACGGGAGTCGGGGACCAGTAGTGGGCGGTATGTTGATAAACTTATCGAATATCTGCACATACTAAAGCCTGAGCACTCTATCATTCTGCTCGG
>Ga0268266_10002086_pt1 | contig 22123 bp, 14 predicted proteins | sample KBSS13metaG_FD_190356 | JGI IMG/M metagenome (GOLD analysis project Ga0268266, IMG submission 190356) | Switchgrass rhizosphere microbial communities from Kellogg Biological Station, Michigan, USA - KBS S1-3 metaG (SPAdes) (version 2) | ecosystem: Host-associated > Plants > Roots > Rhizosphere... | reverse complement strand
GACTTCTGTTCGGCGATGACATTGCGAGCCACGAACTCGGTCACCTCTTCGCGCAGGGACTGCGACTCCTCCGCTTCGAAGTAGCCGATGACCGCGAGCTGCGGATTGTCGGCGAATATTGGATAAATGCCCTGACTGCGCTGATGACCCCGCGGCGCGCGCTTTCCGGTGACAGATCCGGCGGCACACGATTGCGTTCGATGGTGGCCAACAACTCGGTTCTGACTCGCTGGACCCGGTATAGGCGGAATCAGCAACGACTGAGGGTCACAGATGAATGATGCCGCGGCGGATGCCGATTGACACCGCCTGGGTCCGATCCTTCGCATTCAACTTCTCGAGAATGTGGCGCACGTGGGCCTTCACGGTCTCTTCGGAAATCGACAGCTGCACGCCGATGTCCTTGTTGCGATTGCCTTCGGCAATGCGCCTGAGCACCTGGATCTCCCGCTCACTCAACACTTCGTTGCCGATGTGCTCGGCCAGAGTTTGTGCAACACCCGCGGGGAGGTGTTTGCGGCCCAGATGCACCTCACGGATCACCGCGACGAGCTCTTCCAACGGAGTACTCTTCAGCAGATAACCGCGAGCTCCCGCCGCCAGAGCGCGCTGTACCTCAACGTCGCCTTCAAACGTGGTCAGCATGATGATGCGCGCATCGGGGAATTCGGAGCGGATGGCGGCAAGCGCCGCGATACCGCTCATGTCCGGCAAACGCAGGTCCATCAACGTGACATCCGGTCGGATGTGACGGTATTCGTCGATTGCCTCCGTTGCCGTGGCAGCCATCGAGGCCACTGTCATACCCGGCTGATTCGCGATCACCGTGGCGATCCCTTCGCGAAACAACGGATGATCGTCCACACACAGGATTCGGATCGGCGCAGACTCATTCATGGGCAGCTCCCGGCTGGAAGGCAACCTGACTCGGAACCATGAGATCGATCTCCGTCCCCGCTCCCGGGGCACTCAGCACAGTGAGCCGCGCGCCGATCCGCTCGGAGCGCTCGCTCATGCCAGCCAGGCCCCAGTGTCCTTCCCGCCCCGATCGGACCACGTCTTCATCCATTCCGCAACCATCGTCCCGAATGCACATACGAACTCCTTTTCGTGAGTATTCCAGCAAGCCCTCGATGTGGCGGGCGCCCGAGTGCCGGAACGCATTGACCAGCGCCTCCCGGGCGATCCAATAGATTTCATCCCGAACCGCGGAGCGCAGCGGACGCGGCGTCCCCTCCACCGACATCTTGAATTCGGCCCGGGTCTCGGCCCCGATGTCGTGCGGAATGAGTGAGATCGCCCGCTCCAACTCACTGGCGTGCAGGTGGCGGACGCGCAGACCCCGCACCGTGTTGCGCCCCTCCTCGATCAACTGCCGCAGCATCTCGTAGACTCGCGTCACCAGTGGCTTGGCCACCGCCGCGGCAGGCAACTGACTGTTGGCCACAGCCAATTGTAACGAAGCGCTCATGAGCCCCTGCAGCAGAGTGTCGTGCAGATCCTGGGCAATGCGGGTCCGTTCCGCGATCCGCTCTTCCATGCGGATCATGACCCGCTGTGAGATTTGGCTGACGCGGATGCGATAGGCCCACCAGATGGCAAGCGCCAACAACACTCCGTAGAACAACCTGAACCACCACGTCGCCCACCACGGCGTCAGGACCTCGACATGCACGGAAACTCCCGGTTCGCTCCACGGTCCCCGCCCGCTGGCGGCCTGGACACGAAAGTCGTAATGCCCGGGGGGCAATGTCGTGTAGGTCGCGACCCGCTGGCTGCTGTCGGTCTCATACCAACCGGGATCCAACCCTTCCAGCCGGTATCGATAGCGGTTCGTTTCCGGACTGAGAAACCGCAGGCCCGCGAAGGTGATGGAGAAGACATTCTGCTCGTGTGACAGGACGACGTGGTCACTGTAGGTGATCGAGCGCTCCAGCGGGCTATCCGGTCCGGCGAATACAGGCTTACCGCGCAGATCAAAGCCGGTCAGCACCACCGGAGGCGAGAATGGCGTCTCCTGCAGCTTGTCGGGGAAAAACGCCACGGCACCCGCATAGCCGCCAAAAAACAACTCCCCACTGCGACTCTTGTAGCAGGCGCCCCAGCCGGTGAGATCGTCACCCGGTAGCCCGTCGATGGCCGAATAGTTGGCAAACCGATGGGTGACGGGATCGAATCGGGACACCCCCTTGTTGGTACTCATCCACAAGTGGCCGTCGCCGTCCTCCAGGACGCAATCGATGGAATTTCCCGCCAGGCCGTTTCTGACATCGTAGGCGGTAAACCGCCCCGTCGCCGGATCCAGCTCATTGAGTCCGTTGAGGGTCCCCACCCAGATCCGGCGGGACGAGCTGACATGAACTGTGGGGACGGTGTTGTCCAACAGCGCATCGGTCCGGTTGGGATCCGCTCTATAGATGGTGAAGCGGCCGGTGGCCGGATCGAAGTGATGTAGGCCTGACTCACCCGTGCCCAGCCACAGCGTACCCTGCGCGTCTTCGGCAATAGCCACATATCGCTGGCTGCTGCGACTCTCAGGCTCAGCCTTGTAGACCTGGAACGAATTCGACTTCGGATCGAAGAGGTCGAGTCCGTCATCGGTGCAGACCCACAGCCTGCCCTCGTGATCCACCAACAGACGATGGACCTCGTCGTTGCTCAGACTGTGCGGGTCCCGCGGGTCGTGTCGATAGGATCTATAGCGCCCGGTGCGCGGATCATAACTATTGAGCCCGTGCGCAAACGTCCCGAACCAAATGAGCCCGCCCGCATCCTCGGAGAGGGTAATTACCATGGGCTTGGCGCCCAGGCCGCCATCGGTGAACGTACGCCTCCCGGTCTTGCGGTCGATCCGGTTGAGACCGCTGTCGTTGCCGATCCAGAGGGTTCCCGCACGATCTTCGTACAGCGCGTTGATGAAGTCGCTGTCCAGGCTGTTGGGATTGTCGGGGTCGTGTTTGAACGTCTGAAATTGCCGCGGACGGCGCATGAAATGATTGGGCCCCACCGAATGCAGCCCGGTCCAGATGTTGCCCTCACGGTCGCGGAACAGCGTGATGACCTTGTCCTCGCCAATGCTGCGCGGATCTGCAGCACTGTGTCGATAGTGCACAACCCGAGGACCCTCGGGATCGAACTCCAGGAGGCCGAAACCCGGCGAACCCAGCCACAGGCTGCCGTCAGGATCCTCGACCATGCCCATCACGCCGGTCAACGCGTCCTCTTCGGGCTCCAGGTCGTAGAAGGAATAGCGGGTTACCGTGTTGGAAGCCCGGTCGTAGAGAGCGAGGCCGATGCCGGTGGCCTGTGTGATCCAGAAGCGACCGGCCTCGTCTTCAAAGAAGGCGATCCGCACGGCATCGGGCAGTGGAATGTGTAACAGGACCCGGCCGGATTGCGGATCGAACTGATCCAAGCCCTTGGCCGAGCCGACCCACAGGTGACCGGCGCGGTCGGAGCCGCTCCACTTGATGTCGTTGGTGCTCAGACCCTGCGGGTTCTGCGGCGAGTAGTGATAATGTTTGATCGTCCCCGTCTTTGGATCGAGACTGTGCAAGCCGGCACCGGTGGCCAGCCACAACAGGCCGGTCCGATCCTGTGAGATGTGCACGACCGTGCCGCCGAGCCCACCCTCCGGAGGCTCGATCCGATAGTGGGTAAACACCTCCGTCTGCGGATCGAAGCGATCCAGAACCTGGTTACAGCCTATCCACAGCAGGCCCGAGCGATCCTTGAACAACGCGGAGATCCAGGCGCCCGCGAGACTGTTGGGGCGTTGCGGGTCGTGCACATACACCTTGAATTCATAACCGTCGTAACGATTGAGGCCGTACTGGGTACCCAACCACATGAATCCCCGGTCGTCCTGAATGATCTGCGCAACGCGGGTCTGCGACAGCCCGTCCGTTGTTGAAATTCGCCGGAAGCTGAGCCCGGTGCCCTCGCTCACCGACGTGTGTACGATATTCGGCGCAATCCGCGGCTCCGGGACGGCGGCGACGCAGATCTGCCAGGCGAGTACAGTCACAATCAGGCCGAGCCGCAAGAGCATCAGGACACCGTTGACACGCCGGCACCGACCGTGCGGCGTCAGGTTGTCAACATAGAGACGGTAGTGAGTGGGTCCGCTCGCGAGATCCACGTTCGCATTGACCACGTGATAGGCGGCCTGCACCTGGGTGGCATCCGGAATCTGGCCTGACGTGCTGGTATACAGCAAGTGCCGCCCATCCGGGTGGAACGATAACGCCACCTTGGACGTGGCAGCTGCACCCAACGCCACCGATCCCCACAGCAGTCTCGCTCCCCGCATTGCGAGGGAGGTTACCACCGGTTCAGGCGTGCTTCAGCCGTCGGGAGCGGTTAGGAGCCGGCCCAGTGGATTGTCGGAACATCAACGAGGAGGCGATGACATGCTTGGAGTGGTCGGCCGGCTCGCCTCCCAGGGCACTCAACAGCAACGCAGCGGCCTCAGCCGCCATGTCCTGGATCGGTTGCCGGATCGTGGTCAACGCCGGCCACACCTGACTGGCCAGCGGCGCATCGTCGAATCCCACTATGGAGATATCCTCCGGCACTCCGAGCCCGAGGCTATGGGCCACCGTCAGGGCGCCCGCCGCCATCTCATCGTTGCTGGCAAAAATGGCCGTCGGCCGCCTTGCCGGCACCACGTTCAGGAGCTTGCGGGCCGATTGCACACCGGACTCGTGCGAGTTGTAACCCTGCACCACCAGTGACTTGTCCAACTTCAAACCGCAGGTTTCCAGCCCGTCGATGTAGCCCTTATAGCGATCGATGAGCGCTGCGTGATCCGGGTTGCCGATGATGAATCCGATCCGCTGATGGCCCATCGCCGCCAGCTGCTCGGTCATCCGGGCACAACTCTCACGGTCATCCGTGCAGACACTGCGATAGTTGTCTTCGTGCTTGCCCGGTGCAATCTTCACGAAAGGAATGCTCAACCCTTCGACCGCCTCGGTGACGGCACTCAGATCCGACAAGGGTGGAGTCAGAATGACCCCGTCGGCACGCGACTGGCGCACGCTGCGGGAGACATCATCGGCCAGCGTATCTGCGTTGTAGTCGCAGGGCTGCATGACAATTTGATACTTCGCCGCGCGACTTCTTTCCATCACGCCGGCGAGCACACTGGTGGCGTAGTAGCCGCACGAAATATCGTACAGCAGGGCCAGAAGGTAGGAGCGGTTTCCCCCCAATCCGCGCGCCGACGGATTGGGGTGGTAGTCGAGCTTCTGGATCGCGCGCATGACGCGCTCGCGGATCGCCGGCTTAACCGTCTTTACGTTGTTGATGACACGCGAGACGGTTTTGATCGAAACGCCCGCGTGTTTTGCGACATCGATAATCGTTGCATTCGCCATGGGTCCCACGACGATGGCGCGTCTCAATGCTGATTGCAACCCCCGAGGCCGTAGCCGTATGGGAATAGAGGAGCGCCGGGCGTACCGCCGCGCGGCCAGGCGTATGAGAGTTTCCCTGAGATCGGGAAGTTCACGCCTCCATCGGCCTTGCGAAACAGTACATCCGCAATGCCGCCCCCCTCGGTCCCCGGCAGCCAGGCCACCGTGAATGCGTTCGACGCTTCGATTTCCGGCGTCACACCGCGAACCCGACCCGTCAGGAATACAGCCACCACGGGAATTCCCTTTGCCCGCAGCCGCTGCAGCAATTGCAGATCCGCGACAGGAGCCGTCGGCTGGTTGACGGGTGACGTCTCGTAGACCGGCTCATCGAACACGGGGCTCACTTCCGGTGCCGGCCGATTCATATCGACCGCGGCCTGTCCATCGCCCACGGGTCCCCGGTAGTCGAGGGACTTGATGTCACCGTGCCACTCGGCGTACGGATCTTCGCCAAACACCACAACGGCAACATCAGGCTGTGTCTTGAAGCTGCCATCGACGCTGAAGGTGGCCTTACCCCCTGCCGCCGTCACCGCCGAATTGATGCCGTCATAGATGGAGGTGGCGCCCGGATAGTCGGCGTTCGTATTACCGGTTCCCTGCCAGGAGATGGTCCACCCGCCGCTCTGTTTGCCGATGTCGTTCGCGCCATCGCCGGCTACGAGCACATTCGTCTTGGGGGACAGCGGCAGCAGGCATTTGTCGTTCTTGAGAAGCACCACCGACTTGCGGACTGCTTCCCGGGCTACCGCGCGATGATCCGGGGCGCCCAACTGAGCAACCTGGTTCGCCAGGGGACGCGAGGAGGGTCGACCCTTCTCAAACAGTCCCGCACGCAACTTTACCCGCAGGATCCGAGTCACCGCATCGTCGATGCGGGCCATCGGGATGTCGCCGGCCCGTACCTGCGACACGGTGTTCTGCAGAAACCCCTTCCACAGATCGGGCACCATGATCATATCGATGCCCGCGTTGATGGCCTGTGCACAACGATCCTTCGCACAGCCCTGTACTTCATCCACGCCATCCCAGTCACTGACAACGATGCCGTCGAACCCCATGCGGTTCTTGAGCACGTCCGTGAGGAGGTGACGCTGGCCGTGCATCTTCACTCCCTGCCAACTGTTGTAGGAAGCCATTACAGTCTGCACGCCGGCTTGCAGCGCGGTCACATAACCCTGGCCATGGGTCACGAACAAATCCCGCTCGGATGATTTGTTGTTGCCGCGGTCTATACCGTGATTCGTACCACCGTCGCCGATGTAGTGTTTGGCCGTGGCGAGGATGTGATTGCCATCCAGGAATGTGGGCGTGCCACCGGTGCCCTGAAGGCCCTGCACCATTCTGTCGGCGTAAGCCTTCACAATGTCAGGACGCTCGGAATAACCCTCGTAGGAGCGACCCCAGCGCGGGTCCTGAACAACAGCCACCGTTGGAGCAAACGTCCAATCGATTCCCGTCGCCGCTACCTCGCGGGCAGTTGCCTCTCCGATCCGCTGAATGAGGTCGGGATCGTGCGCGGCTCCCAGGCCGACATTGTGAGGGAACAGGGTCGCCCCGATGACGTTGTTGTGGCCGTGAACGGCGTCAGTACCCCACATGATCGGGATGGCTGGAGCACCGCCGGCGGTGTCCATGGACGCATCGTAGAAGCGATCCGCCAGGGCCACCCAGTCCGCCACCTTCGAATGTTTCTCGTTCGCCGGGAAAGCCCCGCCGCCGTTCAGAATCGAGCCCAGGCGATAGGTTCTGACATCCTCCGGGGTCACGGAGCGGATGTCGGCCTGCAGCATCTGCGCGACCTTCTGCTCCAACGTCATCTTCTGCAGCAGCTCGCTGATCCGCGCCTCGAGGCGCGGATCTTTCTTGACCGAGCTGGTGACCACCGGCCAAATTTCAGCCTCGCGTCCAGCAGCCCGCACCGGCTCACCAGCGCGCGCTGTCATAGCCACCATCACCGCCGCGGCCAACCCCATCCAGGAGCGGCCAAAGCCACGCTGTTTGCCGCGTGCCAAACGGGGCACCGCCTCGACCATTAGAAGCTCACCTGCAACCGCACGCCATAGGTGCGCGGCGGATTGAAGATGAACTCCTGCGTGCCCGTGTCGATGCCAGCCTGCGTAGCGTGAGCCTCATCAGTCACGTTGTTGACGTAGAACTCAACACGAGCGTTGCTCGCTTCATGCGTGTAACCCAGGCCGAGATCCATGTGGAAGTACCCGTCCACCTTGTCAAACAACCGCAGCTCCTCATTGCCGTAGGCAGTCGCCACACCCGCGGCATTGACTGCCGTCACATCACGCGAACCGTTCTCGCCCGGGCCGCCATTGAAGGCAGTCAGGAACTGACGGGTCTTGTAGGTGCCGGAGATAACCCAGTCCGCCATGCCGCCCGGAACCGGGAAAGCCTGATTGAGACGCAGGTTGAGAGTCAATGGAGGTGAACGCGGCAGCTCATTCCCGCCGAGGTCAATCAACGGCGATCCGCCGCCGTTCGGACCGCCGCGACGACCATCAACAACCACCGAGCCGTCCTCGTATCGGGTGTTCTGATACAGGATCGTGCTGGCCAGAGCGAGCCCATGTCCCAGGCTGTAGGCGCTGTCGAGCTGGAACCCGATGTTGCGCGACTTGCCCACGTTCTGGTTGAGCGTGACAGTCGGGCACGCCGTGTTGGGATTGTTATCCAGACAGGCCTGCTCGCCGGCAGCGTCATTCGCCAGGAAGGCCACACCGACCTGCGAGCTGAATACCTGGTCAGTGTATTTGACGTAGTAGACCGACCCGTTCAACACCAACGGATGATCCATCACCTGGAAAATGTTCTTGCTTCCGACTTCCACCATCATGCTTTTCTCAGGCCCCACCGGCGGCGTGACCAGCTTGCCGCCGCCCGTATCCACGGTGTCGTTGAAGCTGGGCGCCTTGTGACCGAGGGCCACGAGCGCATACGCCATGTTCTTGTCGGTGATGTCGTATTGCGTACGAGCCCGCCAGTCGACGAATTTGTCGGAGTTCTGACCGTGCTGCACGGTGGCGCCGCCGCTTGCAAGCTTCAGCCCGGGGTAATTTGCGCAGGTGGCGCCGAATTGGCTCGCCTGAACACAACCGCCGTTGAGGAAGGTCTGCAATGTGTCATTGACACCGTAGGCAGCGATACCCGCCTGGTACAACGCAACCACGTCGGCCAGGGTGTTCGGAATGCCGTCACCATTGGCATCGGGATTACGCAACGCCCGCGACAAGCCCGCGAAGGTGAATCCCGGCGTGCCGGTACGAACGGCCACACCGTTGGTATTCAGATTCGCAATGAAGTTGAATCCCTCGCGGTCCTTGCTCTCGTTCGAATAGCGGGCGCCCGCTGTGACTTTCCACTGCGGAGTGATCGCGAATGTCGCGTCCGCATAACCGGACTTCGACTCGCCGTTGGTGCTGCCCTGGTTGAATTCCAGGTACGGGATGCTGGTGTTGTAGTCCTGCGGAATACCCAGGAAGACATCCTGGTGTTCGCGGAAGTAGTACCCACCGATTGCCCACGTGAATCGCTCGGCTGAATCGGGCGAGGTGAAGCGCAGCTCGTGCGTGTGCTCCTTCGAGGTCGTGTCCCAATCCAACGCGCTGTAGTTTCCGTAGACGCGCTCCATCAGGTACGCCTGGCCTTCCGGAGTACCCGGCTGCGCGAGCCCACCCCGCTCGATGGAAATCGCGTCATCCCCCGGGAAGGCATAGTCGCGACCGCCGGAGGGGTGATCGGAAATATAGTGCAGGCTGCGGTACGCACCGATGTACTGAACATTCAGGTAATCGGTCTTGTACGTGGTATTCAGCGACATGCCCCAGTGGCGGGTGTCCTGGCTCGGACTGAACCCAACCTGGTTGACCTGGCGCGGGTCACTGACATCGTTGAAATTGATGCCGGCCATGGAGGCCTGGAAGAAATCCACGCCGCGGGAGCCCGTGCCACGCGAGCGCAGATAGTCGCCGGTGAACAGGATTGACCACTGCTCCAGCGGTTTTACGAGCAGATGGGCGCGGCCGCCCACGTCATCCTGGGATTCCCAGCCGGCCAGCTGGCGCAGCGGGCCTTCGTTCTTCACAAACGGATCATGGTTTGACGAATACACCGAGACACGCGCTGCCGCGATGTCATCGATGATCGGCAGGTTCAGCGCGCCGCGGTATTCCTTCTCGTCGTAGTTGCCGTAGCCGACCTGTGCGTAGCCGTCAAACTTGTTGAATTCCGGCTTCTTGGACACGATGTTAACGGTACCACCGAGGGCGTTGCGACCGCGAATCGTGCCCTGCGGGCCGACGTTTACTTCCACACGATCGATGTCGAAGAACGCTACCTGGAGGCCGCGCGGACGCGGCACGTAGACATCGTCGAGATGCGGCGCAACGGCCGGATCGCCGAGCTCGGTATTGGCGTCACTACCGATACCGCGCACGTAAATGTTTGTATTGTCTTCGTAATTGGAGATTTCCACGCCGGGTAGAACCGACGGGATATCAACGAGATTGGTGGCGCCGAGCGCATCGAGCTCCGACTGGCTGGCGGTGACCGCCGTTCCGGCGTAGCTCTGCAACGTTTGTGTTACGCGCTCAACGGAAACAACCACTTCGGCCAGCTCAGCCGGCTCTTGCGGCTTCGCCGCCTCTTCTGCCGCGCGTGCGTTGGCCATGGACAGCAGGCTCGCACCCACGAGCAATGCAACAGACCTGTATACAGTCGCCATCTTCCCCCTCCCGAAACAGTTGGTTTGACTGTGGCGCGCAGAATTACACCCGCGCTGACAACGTTGTCAAACATTCTCGAATCGAAATTGTCTCACTCACGTGTAACTATTTGAAAATGCGGGTTATTTTTATGTGTACCAAAAAGACAACGTTGGTACTTTTATGGACTATCGGACGTTTTTCAGAGGCAACAGGAAGACGGACCCGAGGACGGCGACCGCGCCGGCGATGGCAAACAGCAACAGGTAGTCACCCCTGCTGGTAGCGAGAATGACCGGAGCCGCGAGCGGCGCGATCACCTGCGGCAGGGTGTTGGCTATGTTGAGTAGACCAAGGTCCTTGGCTGCGTGCCGGGCCCGGTCGGGCAGGACGTCAGTCACGAGGGCCAGATCGACGCCTTCGTATACGCCGTGCCCCATCCCTACCAAACCAACACCCAGCAGCAACATGCTGTAGGAGTGGGAGAACGCAATGATCCACAGGCCCAGACCCTGCAGGGTTGAACCCGCCATCACGAAGGGCTTGCGCAGGCCGGTGCGATCCGACAACCGGCCCGAAATCAGGCTCCAGATCACGACCATCGCAGCCTGGACCAACGTAGAGCGGAACATGAGATGGGGGACGTCCGCGGGAATCATGTGCAGCGCGTCCAGCAGAAAAAACGGTTGATAGGCCTGCAGGAAGCAGGAGCCGGTGGTGAAAAACACCCGGCTCAACCAGGCCCACGCGAAGTCACGCCGCCGCCCACGCCGCCCCACCGCCTCCGCGGGCGCACCGAGCGCCACAGGCACGTTCAACCGCGCAGGCGCATCCAACACCGGGCCCGAAGCCGACGCGGGCGCCTCCAAACCCTCGGCCGTGGCCAGCCCCAGGCCGGGCTCACGGCCCAGCGTGTAGGCCAGCGCCAACACCCCTGCAACCCCAATGGCCCCAGGCACCAGCAACGCCATCAACATGTTGACCGACAGCAACTGCACCAGATAGGTGCCGGTGATCTGCCCGATGGGCATACACACGCCCAATATCCCAACTACAGTCCCCCGCTGCGCCGGCGGAACCCGGTCGGGAATGATGGCCACCATCGCGGCCAGCACGGCATTGAACGACAGTTGAGCTGCACACCATCCCAACAGCACGACATCCACTGTGGGGGCCAACCCGATGACTGCCAGAGACGCGCATCCAAACAGCACGCCCCCCACCAGCCACGGCCTACGCCGCCCAAACCGCGACCGAGTCCTGTCGCTCAGCGCTCCGAAAACAGGGTTACTGACCAGCGCGACAATGGCGCCAGCCATGAGCACCCGCGAGACAGGCTCAGCAGCATTGTCCGGCGCGAGCTGCCGAACGCGCAGCGCCAGCGTAATGATCGCGGGTGTAAGAAGAGCCAGCCAAAGAGCGGCGTAGGCCAGCGCATAGATCGCGACAAACCGCGCAGAAGTTCTGGCTCGCGCGGCGGCTGGAATGACCTGCATGTCACCCAGTATAACGGATCACCTTTTGGGCAACCGCCGCCAGACACTCTTGGCGATCTCGAAATCCTGGATCGCCACCCCGGTGAGATCGGCCACAACGATCTCCTCCGGCGCGAACGCAACCGGCGTCTCGAGCAGAGTCCCCAGCTCGATGAGCCGTGTTGGATCGATGAGGCCGCCGCGGACGGCCCAACCCGCCTCGCCATGATCGACACACTGCGCAATCGAATCCACAACAACACGCCCGCGCGCCAGAATCCGGGGATCCAATTCCTGCTTGCCGGGACTATCCGCGCCCACGGCCACAATTCGCGTGCCGGGCCGGATCATGACCGAGGCCAACAACGGCTCCGTGGACGGAGTCGTGGTGACGATTACATCCGCTCGCGCACACAGATCCTCGAGCGTCACTGCCTCGGCTCGAACCTCACTCGCCAGGGCCGTAGCACGCTTGCTGTTGCGCGCCCATATCAACACCGAGTCCAGCCCGAGACGCCGTTTGAGCAACTTCGCCTGCAGGCGGGCCTGCGTTCCGGCTCCAACGATTCCCAACGTGCGCGACCCTTCCCGCAGGATAGCGCGAGCCGCAATCGCTCCCGCCATCGCAGTGCGCTGATCAGTCAGGTGTCCCTGGTCATGCAACAGCGCCAGCAACTCGCCCGTACGGGCGCTCAGCACGGCCATGAATCCATTGCTGGACGGCAGGTTCAACTCGGGATTGCGATAGAAGCCGGTCGCCAGCTTCACCACAAACACCTCGTCGCCGGCGACCGCCGCCGCCTTGACGTGGCAATCCCCCGGCGGCTCGGCAAATGCCAGGTGCAGCACGGTCGAAACCTGAACCTGTCCCGCGGAGTAACGCTTGAAGCCGGCTTCGACCGCGGCAATGGCGGCATCCTCATCCAACGCCGCAAGGATTTCACCGGCGTCGACGACTCTCATGAAATGGGCCGTCCTTGGGTCAGAAGCGAGATCCTGTTCATGGCTGCGGCGCCCTCGTATCGACAGACCGGCATTTTGCCACTAACTTTAGGTAATGAAAGCGAAAACACCCCTGTGGATGGGCAGTGCAGTCAGCGCACTGGCCGTGCTCCCCGCGGCTGCGGCCGACCACGATGTGTCGGTCACCATCTACGCCAATGACACGGCCCTGATCCAGGATCACCGCAGCATCAATGTCACGGGGGGGCGCCAGCGCCTCGAGTTTCAGAATGTCTCGGCACAGATTCGACCCGAAACCGTGGCGCTCGCGGCCGAAGGCATCAGCATCCTGGAGCAGAACTTCGACTTTGATCTGCTGACGCCGGCGAAAATGATGGAGAAGGCCGTCGGCCAGGAAGTGACCCTGGTCCGGACCACACCCGGCACCGGCGCGGAAACGCGCGAGAAAGCCCTCGTGCTGGCCACCAATGAGGGCGTAGTCCTCAAGATCGGTGAGCGCATCGAGATATTGCGGGACGACGGTCTGCCGGTGCGGGTGATCTTCGATAAGGTCCCCGACAATCTGCGCGCCAAGCCGACACTGTCGGTGATGATCAACAGCCCCAAAGGCGGTACGCGCCCGGCCACCTTGAGCTATCTCACCCCGGGGCTCGGTTGGAAGGCGGACTACGTCGCGCTCTACAACGAGGCCGACTCCAAGCTCGATGTGCAGGGCTGGGTCACCTTGACCAACTCGAGCGGCACCACCTACGACGATGCCAAAACGATGCTCGTAGCAGCCTCCCCCGGCACGCCCGTCGAAACGAACACCTGGACGCCGCGGCCACCACGACCGCGTATGGCCGAGGTACAGCCGGGAACGGAGACGGGCTCGCGCGAGCGCGTAGGTGACTTCTACCTGTACCCGATCGCCGAGCGCACCACGATCGCCAACCTCCAGACCAAACAAGTCAGCTTTCTCGATGTCCACGGCGTGCCCGCTGAGCATGCCTATGAATACCGCAATCCCTGGCTCGGAACCGCCGAGAAGCCGCAAAGCGCCCAGTCGGTTTATCGGTTCACCACGAGCGCCAAGGCGGGTCTGGGCGACCAGCTACCCGCCGGGACTCTGCGCTTCTACATGCACGATAAGCGCGGCGAGCCCCAGTTCATCGGCGAGAGTCAGATCGACCACACCCCCATGGGCTCGCTCCTCTCCCTGTCGACGGGCGACGCGTTCGACGTCAAGGTGCATGCCACTGTGGTCAAGCGAACCGCGCTCGGGGATTTCAGCTGGCGGACTGAGATGCGTTACAACCTGACCAACGCACTTCCCAAGCCGGTGACCGTGTCATTGTTGCAGGACGGCCTGTGGGGTGACTCGAGCATTACGGCGGAAAGCCAGAAGAGCAAGCGACGCAGTGCCGACGTCGCGGAATGGACGGTACAGATTCCCGCCAACGGCAAGGCGGAAGTCACAGCGACCTTCACGACTCGATTCTAGTGCGCCCGTCGTCTCGACCGCTGCTGGTGATGTTGGGATCACTCCCGCTCGCCGCGGCCGCCATGGACGTGACTGTGCCACGCGAGGGAGATCTGTCAGTCACCGTCTATCGCGCGCCTGACCGGCAGGAAGGTCAGCTCTCGCTCGATGATCTCGGCGGATTTGCGTTGGTGACCGAAACGCGCACGGTCAATGTCCCGCAGGGTGACAATCGCATCCGCTTCGAAGGCGTCGCAGACGGCATCGAGGCTGAAAGCGCCCTCATCACGGGCTTGCCGGGCGCCGTCATCGAAAAAAACCGTGACCAGGCGGTGTTGACGCCGGAGGCCCTCATCAAGGCCACCTTCGGCAAATCCGTCATGATTGCCCGGACGAACCCGAAGACCGGCAAAGTCAAACGCATACCGGCCAAGATCCGTACGGATACCCGTGGCCGCGTGTTGGTCGAGACCTCCGAGGGCATCGAGGCAGTGCATTGCTCCGGGCTTCCCGAGTCCATCAGCTTCATCACTCACCCCGATCTTTCGTCGACACCGACGCTCTCCGCGCGCGTTAGAAGCCCGGCAGCGACCACCGCGAAAGTCACCCTTTCCTACCTGACCCGCGGTTTCGACTGGACGGCGAGCTATACCGCCACACTTGCGGCCGATCAGAAGACCATGAACCTCGGCGCCTGGGTCACACTCGGCAACAGCAACGGGACGGGGTTTTCCTCTGCCCGGACGCAGATTGTCGCAGGTCGAGTCAACCACGAGACAGATGAGGTTGAACCATTCTATATCCCAGCCGTACTGGCACAATGCTGGCCGACCGGGACGACCACGAGTGACCTCAGACGCATTGAGGAGATCGTCGTCACGGGGCAACGGCGCGACGCAATGCAGTTCTCGGTTGTAGCTCCGGCCGCCGAAGCGCCTGCGGCGCCGGCCGAGTTGGTCAAACTCGAGCAGCTCGGCGACCTGAAGCTCTATCGCGTACCCGAACGCACCACCCTGAACAGCCGGCAGATCAAACAGGTCCGACTGCTCGACCGCCAGAACATCCCCGTCGAGCTGTACTACGCTGCCGACCTGGTGGGCAACACGACGATCGCGTCTACGGCGGCCCGCAAAACCATCCGAACCCGAAACGATACCGCCCATCACCTGGGCCTGCCCCTGCCCTCCGGCCAGGTCTCGAGCTTCATCACCGGCAACGGCGCGACCCTGTTGCTAGATGAAGTGCCTCTGCGCGACACCGCGGTCGATGAGGAGATCGAGCTCACCGTAGGCAGCAGCCCTGACGTGCAGATCGAGTCCGTCAAGGAAAAGACCAACGTGTACACCCGCCCGCCCTTTCTGGAAGGGGTGGTCAGATTCAAATCCGCCCTGATTGACGAGATCAACCGGATTGAAATCCAAAACGCGACGCCTGCCGAAATCAAACTCGAATTGCGGCTGCAGTTACCCGACGGCACGCACGTGATTGCGGCGGACGCGGCTACCAGCACCAGCGGCGGGCGAACGCTGTTCAAGCTGCCGGTGCCCGCCAACCGCACGGCGACGGTTCGCTACCAGACAGAACACATCTCGATGCGGCCTGAAGTCCGTAAATGAGCCCTGTCGCACTGATTACCGGCGCCAGCTCGGGTCTCGGCGCCGAGTTTGCCCGGGCGTTGGCCGCCCGCGGCGCCGATCTCATTCTGGTGGCGCGGCGCGAAGACCGGCTCGTGGCCCTGGCAAAGCAACTCGAAGCCGAGTTCGCGATAAACACCCACGTCCTCGTAGCGGACCTGGCCACGGAAGCCGGCGTTGCAGCCGCCAGGGCCCGAATCGAGGCCACACCCAACCTCCAGTGGCTCATCAACAACGCCGGATTCAACGTAAAGGGTTACTTCCACAAGGCTCCTCTGCCGGCTCTCGACCCGATGTACCGCTTGCAGGTGTTGGCGCCCTTTCAACTGACGCACACCGCGCTACAAGGCATGATCCCCCGCGATGCCGGTGCCATCATCAACGTCGCCTCCGTAGTCAGCTTCATCATGACAGCCGGCTCCGTCAGCTACGCCTCCACCAAGAGTTGGCTGCACATCTTCACGGAAGGCATCTTCATCGAGCTGCGCAGCCTCGGGTCGAAAGTGCGCGTGCAGTCATTGTGCCCCGGCTACGTCCTGACGGAGTTTCACGACGTCGTCGGCATGGACCGCTCCCTGATCCCCCAAACCATGTGGCTGGACGCGCCCTTTGTAGTACGGGAATCCCTGGCCGCCCTCGACCGCAACAAACTGCTCGTCATACCGAGTTGGAAATACCGTCTCATCGTCTGGGTGATGAGACGCCTGCCCGGTGCAATCCGTTATTCAGTTGCCGAACGCATGGGGCGCCGAATGCGCCGTACCTGAGTCGGGCAGGAGCTTGCCTGGATTCAGGATATGCTTGGGATCCAGGGACGCCTTCAGTGCCTGCAGAGCCTGAATTCCCACGGGTGACACTTCCTGCGCAATCCACGGACGATGCTCCACTCCCACTGCATGATGGTGGCTGAGAGTGCCGCCCAGCTTCATGATGGTGTCAGTGATAAAGCGTTTGTATCCGTAGTAGTGCTCGAGCTCCCTGCCTTCGGGCTGACGCGCAGCGAACGTGAAATAAAGACACGCGCCGGTCGAGTAGGTGTGTGAGATGTGGCAACCGATATAACCTGTGCCATCAACTTCGCGCAGACGCGCCTTCATGGCTTCCACAGTGCCCTCATACAGAGGCAGCACGTTGGACCACACAGTTGAAGTCTCGGCCACATCGGCCATGCAGCCATAGTCCATGATGTAGTCGCGCAAGTACGGGATGTTGAACTTGTCCTTCGACCACGTCTCGCCAACACTCTTCCCTAACGGAAAACCACCGTGTTTCTTGACGATCTGCAGCGCACCGTTGCGGGCGGTCTCCACAAGCACTGCATCCCCCTCAAATCCAATCACCAGGATGCAGGGCTCGACATAGCCGCGTGCTTTCAACCAACCCTTCACGCGCCTTTGAATCCAACCTTCGAAGCCGACGGCGGGCGCCTTCATGTTGAAAGCCAGCTCGGTCTCTCCGCTGTCCTGCAGGCGAACCATGCTCGGCGCAAATCCGCGATCCAGACATTCCTCGATCGCGTGCACGCCGTCCGCGAAGGTCCGGAACAGGAAGCCCCGGTAGTCCTTGGTGGCCGGTGCCCGGTGAACCCGCATGGTCGCTTCCGTGATGATGCCGAGCGTACCTTCTGAGCCGATCATGAGGCGATTGAGATCAGGCCCAACCGAAGAGGCCGGAACAGCCTTGGTGACAATCGTACCCGACGGCGTGGCCATCTTGATCGACACCACCATGTCCTCGATCCGGCCGTACGCATCCGACTGCATACCGGCCGAGCGGGTGGCCAGCCAGCCTCCCAGGGTGGAGTATTCGAACGAGTCGGGAAAATGTCCGAGAGAATGCCCCAGTGCCCCCAGATCCGCCTCGAGTCCGGGACCCGGAGCGCCTGCCTGGATCGTCGCGGTCCTCGACTGGGCATCGAGCGCCACCAGGCGGTTCAGATTGCGCAGGCTGAGCGTCAACACCGGGCGCGGGTTGTCCTGGTCCGGATTGATGCCACCGACAATGTTCGTGCCGCCGCCGAAGGGAATCAGGCAGAAGTTGTGTTGGTGTGCCAGGAGCACGAGCGCCTGTACCTGCTCGTGTGAGTCGGGAAACAGGACGGCATCCGGCGCCCGGGTCACCCATCCCCTCCGAACCCGGAACAGGTCCGGGAAGCTCTTGCCGTAGCTGTGGAGCAGCCGCTCGTGCGGTTCCTGTGAGACCTGCTCGGGCCGCAAGACGGTGCGCAGCGCATCGAGCATCCGCGCGCTGGTGCGCGCCGGCGCCAGCTGAATCGACTCCAGCGCCACCGGCAAAGTCGTGGGTGCCGCGGCCTGGATGCCCAGCTTGTTGACGATCCAGGGCCACAGGCTCGGCTTGTCCTGCATGGGGAAGGTGATATTCGGGTCGCCCCAACCGTGCCACTTCATCATCACGCAGCCCCTCGAGCCGGCTGCGGGAAATAACCTTCCCGGATCCCGGCCCGTACGTAGGTTTCAATGAGCGCGCGATCCAACGGCGCGCAGGTCACTCCCAGTGGCTCGAGCTTCGAGCGCGTGTACTCACAGTCCGTCCGGGCGCTGGCATAGAAGCTGACCTTGGAGACGAAATACCAGCGGTAGAACGCCTTCAACATCGCACTCGTGTAGGCCTTGCCGTTCTTCGTGATCTGCGCGCTTTGCAGCTTCTCTTTGTAGACGGCCTCGGGCAGCAGATCGATGGGATAGCCGACCTCCCGCAGCAGGCCCATGACCTGCGCGAAGGACTTCGCATCGGGGTTGGTCAGGTGGTACACGTCGAAGAAATTGTCGGCACCGGCCGAGAGCGCGACGATCCCGCGGCTCACATAGTCCACCGGGACGACATCGTAGTGAAGATAGGCTTCCGGCATCACACCGGTATCCATCGCAGTCCTGAACAGATCATAGAACAACCCCGTCACGCGGGTCGCGGAATGCGGATAGGCGCCCGTGACCGAATCGCCGTAAATCTGACCCGGCCGGAAGATGCGCCATTTGAGCCCGCGCTCACGAGCCGCCCGCACCATCGCTTCAGCGCGGAATTTGGAGCGCTGGTAGTTCATGTGGGCAAATCCCTGCCCGAGGTCATAGTCAGTCTCACGGAAGCGGACATTCTCATCGAACGTCTTGTCGCCCATCACGGTGTAGGTGGAGACGTAGGAGAGACTTCGGCTCGGCGTCCCCAGGCAAAACTCGATGACGCGCGCCGTGCCCTGGACGTTGATGGGCTCGAGCCGTTGATATTTACCGAGCAGGCTCGTGTTGGCCGCGGCATGAATCGTGAGATCGGTCGTGCCCTGGACGGCAGCAAAATCCGCGGCCGACAGCCCCAGCCCTTCCTGAGTCACGTCGCCGTTGAGTACCACCACCCTGGAAAGAAACTCGGACTCGAGTGCCGCATCCGCGCCATAGACCCGCAGCAGCGATCCGACACGCTGCCGGCAGTGCGACGCATCCCGGCCGCGCGCCAGGCAGTAGATACGCGCTGAAGTTGATTGCAGCAGGTCTGTCAGAATGCGCCCGCCCAGCACTCCTGTCGCACCCGTCAGGAAAACGGTCGCGGGAAAGTCCCTCAACACCATTTGTAAGTGGCCCCTATTTCGGCTTAGATAGTGACACGGAGGTTCATAGTGAAGATATACAATCTCGTGGGCTACTCCATAGTGCTCGTGTACATCGCGGGCTGCCTGGCGCTCGCACCCCCGCACCTGGGGCCTGCGTGGGGGTTGTTGATCGGTGCCGGCTACTTCATCGTCTTCTGGTTCCTGTGCGGATTATATCTGGCCGACGTGCTGCACCTGGGTGTGGCGCACCGGGCGCTCGACTACCAGGAGTGGTTCATCAAGGCCGTCGTGCTGGCCAACAACTTCTTCGGGTTGTATGTCGATCCCATCGGCTGGGTGAACCGCCATCGGCTGCACCACCGCTATTCAGACCATCCCGGCGACCCGAATAAACTCGACAGCGATGGTTTCTGGCGGACCCTGTGGCTGTGCGTCGTGCCCTACCGCTGCGAAAGGAATTACGCGCGCGACCGGATCTTCCGCTCGTGGGTGTTCCGGCTCACCGCCAGCAACGCCTTCGCCGTGTTTACCCAGTTTTTCAGCCTGTCGCTGCTGTGGCTGCTGGTGCGCGACTGGAAGTTTGCGCTGTGGATGTGGGTGGGCCTCAGGATCTTTGCCCTGTGGGTCAACATGATCCAGAACTACTGGACCCACACCCGGACGTTCGGTTACCGGCGTTATGCCGACGAGCACGACAATGCCATGAATATCGGGGAGTGGTTTCCGGTCACGGCGACATTCAGCGCCTGCCTGCAGAACAATCACCACCACCATCCGCGCCTGTTGCGATTGAGCCATGACGATTCCGAATATGACTTCGGCTTCGCCACCGTGCGCTTCATGAAGTCGCTCGGGCTCGTACGGGCCACGCCCAAGGGGCAGGAAGTCCCCGCGGATGTGCCGTTACGCGCGTTGGGTTTTTAGCGTTCGCACGTTCTTCTTGAAGAACGGCTCGTAGGTCTGCCGGATGAACCCGCGCGGGATCTCCTCGCCGTTCAACCCATACTTGCTCGGCCACTCATCGGCCGGAAGGTAGTGGGTTCCGAAGAGTTTGTCGATCCACGGCAAGTGGATGGCAAAGTTCTTGTCGATTGCCGCCTTCTGCGAGGAGTGATGCCAGTGGTGATAGCGCGGCATCACGAGGTACGGCTCCATCCATTTCACGCTGGGGCCGAAATTGCAGTGGCACCAGGTGGCGTGCAGCGTCACAAACACCAGGTAGGCCAGGATGATGTTCTGGGAGAACCCGAGCATCAGCGGCGCAAGGATCAGGCCGCGCACCAGCGTGTCATCGAACCAATGCGAGCGCGAGCCCGCAATCCAGTCGAGCGCCTTCGAGGAGTGGTGAATGGAATGAAACCGCCACAGGAAGGGCACCTTGTGTAAGGCGAAATGGACCGCCCATTCGGCCAGGTCCGCCACCACAATAGCCAACAGCAGTTGCACCAACCACGGCAGACTCGCAATGAAATGGGCCAGAGTCGGTACTGCAAGGTATTTCGTTGCCGCAGTCGCGGGCAGCAACACCATGAACGACAGGATCTGGATGGGCAAGTGTGTGGACAGAAAGTACACCACGTCCAGGGTCCACTGATCGCGGAAGGTGCTCTGCTGCGGATACTGCGGCCACAGGCGCTCGAGCGGCACGTAGATCATGGCCATGAGAAACAGGTCGAGCAGGAACCAGTCGAGGCCGATGGCCGGACCGTCAGTCAGGGGCCCGTTGATCGGGACGCTGGCACCGCCCAACCCCGCTGCCGCCAGCGCGAGGACGATTCCCGAGAAGGCCAACACCTTCTTCCGCCGCAGAAACGCAGAAATCACTCCAAACACCACGGCCGCGATAATCAGCGCCTGGATCAGGAGCCGCATGAGCTGCATCGGGTAGTGCGGGCGCAGCTCCGGTGAGCTCAACAGTTGGGGAAAATGCAGGCACAGCACGGCCCCGAAGGACAGGAAGCCGAAAAAGGCCGCCAATACGCCGCTCCACCAGCCGGTGCCAAAACCGGACGGCTCGGTATCCCCGAAGAGCTCGTTGATCCGCTGCTCGCTCACGCGATTCCCTCCAGGCCACGACGTTTGACTCATTGTAGCGCCCGTTCCCGGGAGAGGGCCGGAATCCGTTTCACATCGAGTTCATGGCCTCGCAAATCTGCGGGCGCAAACAGCCTGTATTCTGTAAAACTATCCATAATCGCGATATCGACGGCTCCAGGAGTTGTACATGCTGAATCGCCGGTCGTTTCTCACACGCACTGCATCGCTCGCCCTCGCCACCTCGTTTCAGGCAGCCAAGGCTGCTGACCGACCTTTGGACATTGCGTTGGTCAATGCGACCGTGTGGACCGGCCGGCCCAACGGCGGCCGCGAAACGGCTATCGGCATCACTGCAGAGCGCATAACCGCTGTTGGCGCGGATCAGGTTCGCGCACGCACCGCGAAAACGACTCGCGTCATTGATCTGCACGGCGCCTTCGTGATGCCCGCGTTTGTCGATAACCATACGCACTTTCTGCGTGGCGCCGTGACGCTGACGCAGCCCAACCTGCTGGACTCCAAAGACCGGGCCGACTTTGCCTCCCGCCTCGGTGCCGCTGCCCGTAGCCGACCCGGTAAATGGATTCTCGGCGGTTTGTGGGATGAGCAGCGTTGGGGAGGCGAGTTGCCTACTCGCCAATGGATCGACGGTGCGACCGGGGATACGCCTGTGGCGATACCCCGGACCGACCTGCACAGTTTTCTCCTGAATTCGGCAGCGCTCCGGCTGGCCGGCATCACTCGTAATACACCCGATCCTGCGGGCGGCGTGATCGTTCGTGATGCAAAGGGAGAGCCGACTGGAGTTCTCAAGGACAACGCGAAGGACCTCGTCCAGCGCGTGATTCCGAC
>Ga0268266_10002085_pt1 | contig 22144 bp, 17 predicted proteins | sample KBSS13metaG_FD_190356 | JGI IMG/M metagenome (GOLD analysis project Ga0268266, IMG submission 190356) | Switchgrass rhizosphere microbial communities from Kellogg Biological Station, Michigan, USA - KBS S1-3 metaG (SPAdes) (version 2) | ecosystem: Host-associated > Plants > Roots > Rhizosphere... | reverse complement strand
CATGTGCTGAATGTCTTCCACGCTCACCGCCACGTCATCTCCGCGCGGAACGCCCAGCAGAAACAGCGCGGCGTCGGTCGTGGCGCCGAGGACCCATACCACGGGTCGCGCGACTTGCGAGATCAGCGTCATGGGTCGCGCCACCAGCCGGGCCAGTGTTTCGGCGTTGCGGAGCGCCAATCGCTTGGGGACAAGCTCGCCCAGGATGAGCGAGAAGAAGCTGATCAGGACTACTACGATCGAGACGGAGATTGCCTCGGCGTTATTGTGGACCCAGCCGTCGGGCAGCGTCTCGAACCATCCTTTAAGCGCATCGGTGAGGTGGGCGCCGCCGATCACCGCGGCGCAGGTGCCGATGACCGTGATCCCGACCTGGACCGTCGAGAGGAAGCGGTTGGGGTTGCTGCCCAGCTCCAGCGCGGCCCGGGCTGACTTGTCGCCGTTGTCGGCCAGGCCCTGTAGTCGGCCGCGGCGCGCCGCCACAATCGCGATCTCGGCGCCGGCAAAGAAGCCGTTGGCCACGATCAGCGCCAGGATAATGACAATTTCCGCAGTGATCGAAGGAATCGGACAACCTCACAGAACTATGCCGGCGGCCACAATCGCGCGAACTTGCTCGCGCACAGGCCGCCCAGGGGGCTCGCGTCCCAACTGGGCCGTGGCGGGGACATAGCCTGTCGCGAGACCAACAGGGACCGGAGCGATCTTACCGGTCTGGGCCGGTATTTGCCAATGATCAGCGCCGGCGGCAGGAGAACCACGAAGTCCGGGGTCTGGCTCATTTTTCAGCGAGAAGATTCTCGCTAGCCGAGAAATCGCTAGCCGAAAACATGTGCCTGACCCCTTTCTTCAGGACTTTGCAATCCTCATGCGTCCGTGGGCTACATTCACCAGCCCGAAGCGCCAGCGAGGGTTCTTTGAACCGCCGCATTGAAAACCACGGAAGAACCCTCGCTAGCGCTTCGGGCTCGTGTGATGCGACGGCCGCACCAAGAAGTACTTCGCAATCGAACGATAATCGGCCTCGTCGAAGCCCGCCCGGGGGGCGTGCCCGCGTCGAGCTTTTCGCGATGTCCGCCGTGCAGAGGGCCGGGGACCGAGGTAACATCATGGGAGTCCGGCTCCTCTCGATTCACATCACTTCAGTCGACATCTCCCGGTCAGTCAGCGGACGAATTTCATGGATGCATTCCAGTCGAAGCCGGAGCCCGAGCAGGAAAAGCTCTTCATGCCCCCCGGCACGCGCGAATGGGAAAAGGAGGAGCGCAAAGACGCCGGCTGGAACCGCCTGACGCTGGCGTTCGTCGGGGTGATCTTCGTGGCGTTTCTGGCGTCGGGCTTGATCAAGGCGATTGGTTCTTCGCGCGAGTCGGCGAGGAACGCTTCATGCAAATGCAACCTCAAGCAGTTCGGCCTGGCCCTGCACAATTATCTTTCTGTAAATGGCTGCTTTCCTCCGGCATACACGGTCGATGCGCAGGGACGCAAAATGCACAGTTGGCGGGCGCTGCTGTTGCCTTACTTCGAGGCCGGAACGACTGCGGCGAATTACAACCTGAACGAGCCGTGGGATAGCCCGAACAATCGCAAGGTGTGGGACCAGATGCCGCCGACGTTTCGTTGTCCGAGCGACGATTCCTCGCCGCCGAACACGACGAGTTATGTCGCCATTGTCGGGCCAACGACGATGTGGCCGGGCGCGAAGGGCGTGACTGTTAGTGCGATTACGGACGGGTTGTCGAACACCATCGCAATTGTTGAAGCGAAGAATCTGGCCGTGCCATGGCTCGAACCTCGCGATCTTGACGAGGAGTCATTGAGCATGATCATCAATGACAAAGCGTCAAAGACTGCGCTCTCCAGCGATCATCCTTCAGGCGTCAACATTTTGATGGCTGACGGGAGTGTGAAATTCTTCAAGCAGGGAATCGACGCGAAGCTCTTCCAGGGGCTGCTCACGATTGCCGGTGGTGAGCAGGTGAGTCCTCCATAGGCGCCTCCGAGGTATTAGGCGAGTGCACGTCAAAGCAAAAACTGGGGGCGTTATGGCCGACTTCGGATCAGATCAGCCGCCGGACGAAGTGAACTCCTTCGAATCGGCAAACGAAGGGCAGGGAACGCCGCGCGAGGCGTCGCCTGAGCGTGCTTCTCGCAGGACAGTCGCGATCGTCGGGTTGGCGATCGTCGCCCTGGTAGGGTGGGGGCTGACGCAAGCTGTATTAACCGCGCGCGAGGCGGCTAAGCGGGCTTCGTGTAGTTGTCATCTCATGCAGCTTGGCCTGGCCCTGCACACCTATCACGACACCTACGGCGCGTTTCCGCCCGCGTACACGGTCGACAGTGCCGGCCGCAAGATGCATAGCTGGAGGGTATTCCTCCTGCCGTACTTCGGGGGCAGCGACGCCTACGCCAAGTACGACATGAACGAATCGTGGGACGGCCCCAATAATCGCCTGCTGTGGGATCAAATGCCTTCCGGTTTTCACTGTCCAAGCGACGATTCGGCGCCGCCCAATACGACCAGTTATGTTGCAGTCGTCGGCCCGTCGACGATGTGGCCGGGGACAAAAGCGGGCAAAATCGCGTCGATTACCGACGGTTCGTCAGCCACGATTGCGGTCGTCGAAGCAAAGAATCTCGCCATCCCGTGGCTGGAGCCGAGCGACTTGGACGAGACGACCATGAGCGCGATCATTAATGACCCAGCGACAAAGAACTCGCTGTCGAGCTGTCATCCGCAGGGCGTCATGGTGCTAATGGCCGACGGCAGCGCGAAGTTCCTGAAGAGCGATACGGATCCAGTGCTCTTGAAGTCGCTGCTCACAAGAGCCGGCGGCGAGTCGGTGAGTCTTCCCTGGCGATACCTGCGCAAATCACTGTTGGGTATGCAGGCTGGCTTTATTAATTCGTTCCATCAAAAGCCGACTACGGGGGCATGGCGATGAAAGAAGACGACTCGGCGCGAGAGGCTTTGACAGCGCAGCCCGGCCGTTGGTCACGTACAAGCATAATCGGCGCGACATTGGCAATCGCAGTCCTGGCGAGCCTTTGCTTTGGGGTGATCCTTCCACAATCGCGCGCTAGGGCCAAAACCGCGTTATGCGCGCATCGGCTGCAACAAATCGGCCTGGCGTTTCAGACGTACTACGACACGAACCAACGCTTCCCCTCGGCATACACCGTTGACTCGCAAGGGCGGAAATGTCGCAGTTGGCGCGAGAAGATTTTGCCGTTTGTCGAGGGAACTAATTTGCACTCAGCGTGGAACGCCGTAGGTCCGCCGAGCGAACCCTGGGACGGGCCGAATAATCGCAAGTTTTGGGATCAAATGCCGATCACGTATCGCTGCCCAAGCGATGACGTTTCTCCGCCCTATATCACCGGCTACGCGGCCGTGGTCGGATCAGAAACGATGTGGCGGGGTGACAAGTACTCACCCAGGACTGCGTTTCAGGATGGCGCCTCGAACACGATCATGGTAGTCGAAGCGCACGCCGCGCAGATTACTTGGCTCGAGCCGCGCGACCTCGACTTTGCCTCGATGAGTTTCGTTGTCAACGATCGCTCGACGAAGAATTGCGTCTCGAGCCTACATCGCGGCGGCGCCAATGCTTTGTTTGCAGATGGGAGCGTTCGATTTCTTTCGAAGGACACCGATCCAGCACTCTTGAAGGCATTGCTCACAATCGCGGGTGGTGAGCTCGCCAATCCGCCGTAATGCGGTTCACTCTGCCGGCTCTGCCGCACTGCCACTAATCAATTCAAACACCGGCAGACCGAGAAACTGTTCTGAGAACTCGGCCGCGGCCAGTAGCACGCCAATCGCCACCACGCCGTTGCGGACCACGTTGCGGTTCAGCCTGCGCGCGACGCGGGCCCCCAGGTAGCCGCCGGCGATGGCCGAGACCATCATGATGCCGGCCGAGCGCCATTCGACGTCGCCGCGCACGGTGAACCAGACCGCCGAGACGCCGTTGATCAGCGACGCAAACAGCGTCTTCAGGCCGTTCATCACGTGGATGTCTTGCAGCCCCATCATCGCCAGGGCCGCCAGCATGAGGATCCCAATGCCGGCGCCAAAGTAGCCGCCGTAGGTCGCGACGAGGAACTGAAACAGCACGATCCCCACGACGGTCGAGCGCTTCGGTTCGGCATGGGGTTGGCCAATACCGAGCCAGCGAGCCAGCCGCGGTTGTAAAGCAAAGAGCAGAGCAGCGGTCAGGATCAGCCAGGGGACCAGGCCGGCGAATGCTTCGGCCGGTAGCTCGGTCAGCAGCAGCGAGCCGACGATTCCGCCCAACAGGCTGGGGGCTGCTAGCAGCATGATCCAGCGGCGGCTTTGGGCCAGCTCGCGACGATAGCCCCAGGCCCCGGCCAGCGAGCCCGGCATCAGGGCCACGGTGCTGGTGTAATTGGCGACGCGGATCATGGCTGCCGACGAGCCAAGCACCGCCTGCAGCGCCGGGAACGTTAGCAGCGTGCCGCCGCCAGCAACCGAATTGATGGCTCCGCCCGCGAGCGCCGCGCCAATCAGTAGCAGATCATCTCGTATCATCGAATTCTCAAGGCCAGGGCTGCGTCGGTGAACTTTACCGGCCTGAGCGCGGCGCGCACAGGCGGCGGGTGATAAGGGAAAACCAGTTCGGATCCGAATAAATAAAATCTTGTAGCATTTTAGAGATCGACAGATAGAATCAGAAGCGTGCCAGCCGATCTCGATATTGGCTCTCAACAAAACAGACCAGCCTTCTGCCACGTGGAGGTTTCGCATGGCCGCAAGTCTCGCTTTGGCTGCTGCAAGTCGTTTCGGCTGCAAGTTGGCTCTGTTACTCGCCACGCTTTGCCTTCTGCCTGCGGCGCTACTGGCCGCCGAAGCCGCCCCGGACTCCAGCGCGACGAAAGACGCGCCCGCGAACGACGTCTCGTCCAAAGAAGCAACGCCCGACGAAACGCCGGCCCAGCGCGGTTATCGGCTACTAACCACCAAGGCCTATCTGCCGGCCGACTTCGATCAGGAAGTCTTTGACGATCTGTGGAAGGTCTGGGAAGAACCGGCCCGCACAATCGCTGGCAAGGCCTCGCCTGCTGAGCGCCGCAAGATGGCGTTCTCTCGCTACGGCCTGACGGAAGCGCCTGAGGGCGCCCGGGCCACGGCGATGCAATATGTCGATGACGGCAAAAAAGGCTGGGTCATGAACTGCATGGCCTGCCACGGAGGCAAGGTCGCCGGTCGCGCGATCCCCGGGCTGCCGAACTCGCACTACGCCATGCAAACGCTGGCCGACGAAACTCGCTCAGTAAAACTCAAGCAGCGCAAGCTCAATCCGTTGGAAGTGGCCGCGGCCGCGTTTCCGATGGGCGGATCGAACGGCACCACCAACGCGGTGATGTTCGGCGTGGCGCTCGGTTATTTGCGCGACGAAGATCTCAACGTCCGCCTCCCCAAGGGCCCGCCGCCGTTCGTGCATCACGACATGGACGCGCCCCCGTGGTGGAACGTCAAGAAGAAGACGTATCTGTATATGGATGGCTTCAGCCCGAAAAGTCATCGGGCTCTGATGCAGTTTTTGATGATCCCACAAAACGGGCCAGATAATTTCCGCAAGTGGGAAGCCGATTTCAAGGATATCTACGCCTGGATCGAATCGCTCGAGCCGCCGAAGTATCCGTACGCGATTGACCAGGAACTGGCTGCCAAGGGGCACAAGGTTTTCGATCAAAACTGCAGCCACTGCCATGGCACGTATGGCGAAAAGTGGACCTATCCCAACAAGATGATCCCGATCGACGAGATCGGCACCGATCGCGTCCGCCTTGACGCGCTGACCGTCGAACAACGCGCCGGCTACGAGCGCAACTGGTTCAACAGCTACGGGGCCAAGAAGGTCGTCAGCAACCCTGATGGCTACGTCGCCCCACCGCTCGATGGCGTGTGGGCCTCGGCTCCCTACTTGCACAATGGGGCGGTCCCCACGCTGTGGCACTTGTTCCACGCCAGTGAGCGCCCAGTGGTCTGGCAGCGGACCGAAGATGGCTATGACCAGCAGAAAATCGGCCTGGAAGTCACGACAATGCCCGACATGCCAGCGGACGTGACTGACGCCAAGCAAAAGCGCAAGTACTTCGACACTCGCCTGTTTGGCAAGTCGTCAGCCGGGCATCTTTACCCGGATCAACTCGAAGAAGCGGAAAAGCAAGCCGTTATCGAGTATCTTAAAACTCTGTAGTCGCTCCGGGCGCCATGCATCAAGCGCACTCTCGCCAGCGAGATACTGCGCTCGCGGCGAAATGAGCGCCTTGGCGCAAGCGTCCACCAGCCCGAAGCGCCAGCGTGGGTTCTTCCGTGCTCATGGTGTTGAGAAGACGAAGAACCCTCGGTCGCGCTTCGGGTTAGTGAAATCGGGGCGCCGGAAGCGCGTCGCACTGGAACAGAGTTTTGTCGATGGCCGGTTCGGTCCAACAATTCTGGCAGATGGTTGTCCGCAGCGGCCTGCACGACGAGGCCGCCTGCCGGGAGTTCGCCGACGCCTATTTCCAGGCCAAAGAGTCCGGCAAGAGCGCCGGGCAATCGCTACCCGAATGGCTCGTGGCCTCGAAAGCGCTGACCCGCTACCAGGCGAAAATTCTGATCGCCGGCCGCCCGGGACCATTCGTCTTCGAGGAGTACGTCGTCAACGATCGGATCGAAACAGGGCCGCACGCGGGGCAATTCCGAGCCACACACCGCGCGACGGGCTGCCCAGTGACGTTGCGTTTCCTTAGCGGTCCGCCGGCCGCCGACACGGCATTGATGGCGTCGCTAACCGAGCAAACGATTGTCATGGCCGCGCTGTCGCGCGACACGACGCGATTGGCGCATTGCTATGCGCTTGTCGATAGTGGCGTCTATAAGTTTTTTGTGCTCGAAGCGCTCGCCGGGGAGTCTTTGGCCGACCGGCTCGCGAAGCCCGGCGGCGTTGCCCCGGCAGGCGCCGTGCGAATCATCGCGCAAGTCGCAACCGGGCTAGCGCGCCTGCATCGCGCGGGGCGCGCCCATGGCGAAATCAGTCCCGCCTCGATCTGGATCTCGCCGAACGGGGCCAAATCGAGCGTCGCGAAGCTGCTGGGTTTTCCTTGGGCGCCAGATCCGCTGGGGCCAAACGCCGCCGGGGCCGCAACGGCAGCAAACTTTCGACCGCCTGAGCGCACGGCGCAAACCCCAGCCACGCCCAGCGGCGATGTCTACGCGCTTGGTTGTACTCTCTATCAATTGCTCGCTCGCAAGCCGGCGTTTCAGCCGGTGGACCTGGCGACTCCACTCGAGAAAATTGCCGCTGGCGTGACGCCGCAGTTGGCGGGGCTCGTCGCTCGAATGGTCGCGAAAAATCCGGCGGATCGAATCCCCGACGCCGCGCTGTTGGCCAAGGAGTTGGCAAGTATTGAGGGTGGGCAAGTCGCGGCTTCGGCTCCCAGCGCGCTTCGTGTTGGGCTCGACGCCTCGATTGCAGCGCAGCGCTCGCAATCCGCTTCAGCGGTGGGTGCAGCGCATCCGCAGTTGACGCCAGTCACGGCAACGCCCGCAGAGGCTGCTACGGCGCCGGTTGAGGTTTTCGCAGCGAGGGCGAAGACGCCAGTTGTCGCAGCGGCGCAGCCAGCGGGCGTCGCCAGCCTGGCCGATTTGGTCGACCACGACGAGCCAGTGAGCGCCGCGTCTGCGAAGCCTCGCGCAGTTGCGGCAACCGGAGAGAAAAGGAAGAACTTGCCGCTGATCGTGGCCGGCGCTTCGACCATCGTTGTCTTGATCGCCGTGGCGCTGTTGGTGCTATCGCGCGGATTCGGCGGCGGCGCGGCGCCTCAAACGGCGCAAACTTCACCACCGAAACCGACGCCGGTCGTGGTCGCTGAGACAGACGGTGGAGATGGCCCGATGTTACCTGCCGCGACGGAGCCCAGTGATCCGGCGGCAGATCCGCAGGCCCCGGTCGAGCCGTTGCCCGGCGCAGATCCTGCGCAAACGGCCGGCGCTGAAACGAAGGCGCCTGGCGCCCCTGAGAGTCCTGGCACGGGTCGCCCCGGCGATCCACTTGTCGGCGTTAGTGGCGAAATGTGGGCGTCGCCGACCGCTGGTAAACCGCTCGATCTGGCGTATTTACCGCCGGGCGCAGAGGTGATTGTCGCCCTGCGTGTGGCCGATTTCGCGCGACACGCGGAGGCGCAGCGCCTGCTCGATCCGCGCACGTCGGGCGCGCTCGGAACGTGGATCAGCGAGCAGCTTCCGGCGCTGGCCGGCGCGCCGCTCGAAGGCGTCGATCAGGCGTTGATTGCGCTGCTGCCTACGCCGGACGGCGCGCCGCGCTTGGCGATTGTCGCGCAATTGAAAGAGGCGTCGGCCGAGGACGCGCTCCTCAAGAGCTGGGGCAATCCGCAGCCCAAAGAAAGCGATGGCGCCAAGTACTTTCAAAAGGGGGACATGGCGTACTACATTCCGGCGGCCGGGGCAGGGCGGACGATCGTCGTCGCGCCGGCGGCGCTACTGGTCGAAGACATTTTGCCCAACGGGGTGAATCCACCAGCCCTGCGGCGCGAGATGGAACTGCTGTTGAGCGCGTCCGACGCCGATCGACTGGTTACGCTGCTCGCGGCGCCAAACATCTTGTTGACCGGCGGGGACGAGTGGCTGCCTGGCGCCGCCGCGCGGGCCCGCTCGCCGCTCGATTGGTTTCTGGCCGGCGAGGCGGAAGATCGGGCCGCGGCGCCAACACCCTCGGGCAAGGCAGCGCGACGCGGGCCAATGACCGATCTTTCGAGCAGCGGACTCCCGAAAGGCGTGCTGGCCAGCGCGCATTTGACGGACGCGGATCTGTTTCTTGAGGTCCGCCTCTTGGCCGACCCAAACCAGCCGCCAAAACGATTGGCCGAAGGCTACCAGGAGCGCGTCGCCCGGCTGTCGCGCCGAACGTCCGACTTCCTGCGGACGCTGGCCATGAGCGACTACAGCCGGGACGTATTGTTCGAGTTTCCGCTGATGGTCGAGCAACTCGCCAAATTCACGGTCGCTGGAACCGAGGGGCGACAGGTGGTGCTGCGATCGTACCTGCCAGCTCAGGCGGCCCATAATCTGGCCCTGGGCGGCCATTTGGCGATACTGGAAACTCCCCGCGCCGGCGGAGCCGCCGGGCCGACACAGACGGCCGGAGCGCCGACCAAGGCGCCAATTGGGTCACCAGGCGGGACTACGCCTACGGAGCCGGGGGCCGAGGGACCGATTCCAAATAAGCCGGGCTCCAGCGAGACCACGCCGGCCGGAACCGTCGCCGAGCGGTTGGATCGGAAGATGTCGCTCAATTTCGATCGAAACACACTGGAACCGACGCTAAAGCAGATTGGCCAGGAAATTGGCGTCGAGGTAGTCATAATGGGGGCTGATCTCCAGAACGAGGGAATCACCCGCAATAAGGCGATTAACAAGTTCGCCGAGCGTGACCTGCCGGCAAGGGAAATTCTGCATAAAATCATGGAGAAAGCGAACCCAGACGGTAAGCTGATATATGTGATAAAGCCGGCACAGAGCGGCGAGGGCGAGGCCCTGTACTTCACCACCCGAGCAGCGGCCGCCGCGCGAGGCGACAAGCTGCCGGCCGAGTTCGAAAAGTAGCGATTCGCACAATCCACGCAGATTGGAATTGTTGTTTGCGTGCAATTGTGTGTTTCGCGCGTTAGGTTGCGGCGTGTTGATTGTGTGAGTTCGCGTCGGCGGAACGGAACAGAAGAAGGCCGGGACGCAACTGCCCCTGTTTGTTTGGGGCCCCCGAATTGCGCCCCCGTATGAGGAACGCGAGCCGTGGAATTATTCGCGGTAATCTGCGAGACCTGCACCGCGCGCTTAAAAGTGCGCGACATGCGGGCGATCGGCCAAATCCTGGCTTGCCCCAAGTGTCGAGGCATGGTGCAGATCGCTCCGCCTCCGGGGTGGACTCCGCCCTCGGACGCAACCTTGGCGGCGCACGCCAACGATCCGATCACGAACACCGGTTCGACGATTCAATTCAAGCAGCCCGTTAGCGCTCAAGAAGCGCTTGCCAACGCCAGCGCCAAGCGGCGTGAAAAAGCGGCCACGGCTGCCGCAGCGGCGGCGCTACCCGCGCCTCCGGTAGCGGCAAGTTCGACGACTGGTTCGTTCACCGAGCCGGACTTCACGGGCGTCGCATCGAGCGAGAGTGCATCGAGCGAGAGTGCAGCGACAGCCAGCGCCGCGTCGCCTGTTGTCGAGGGCGCGCGCACGGCCATGGCCAGTCGGGCTGCCGCGGCAGTTGCGTCACGCGCGTCGAGCGTCGGTCAGTCGATGGCGCAGAACTGGATCTACTGGCTGTGCGGACCGATCGCCGCGATCGCGCTGGTGCTGGTCGGGTGGATCGTCTTTCAATCGACAGGATCCAAAACGCAAGTCGCAGCCGTCGATCCGTCGGCTCATCCTGCGAGCGAGCCAGAGAACGCAGCCGCTCCACCGACCCAGCCGGGCGAGTCTGAGACCAACGCAGATTCCGGGAATCCAAACGCTGCCACGCCCGGTCCGGCGGATCCAGCCATCGTTCCGGATGACCCGAACAACACCCCTCAACCTGCTCTAGAGCAGCCAGCGCCTGATCAACCAGCCGCAGATCAACCAAACGACCCCGCCGAGCCAGCGGCTGCGAACGATCCGCCAGTTGAGGGCGCGGATATGCCCCCAGGCGATGATCGCCGTCTGCCGGTCGACGTTCAACCGCGTGTGCCAAACGCGAAGGCGCCGATTAAGGTCGAGACGCCGGTGCTCGATGACGCGATGCCGGACGAAGCGATGCCCGAGCCTGACGCGGACGCTCCCGCGACGGACGACGCCGCGGCGGTTCCCAACGAAGCTGTTCCAGTCGAAGGCGCCATCAAGGTCGAAAAGCCTGTCGTGGACGTCAAGCCAGGGGACGACGCGGCGGACCCCGATGCTGACGCCACGCAGCCAACGGTATCTTCGCCGATCGATATCGACGCCCGCCTTGCCGATCCGCTGGAGCGAGTCGAGTTCCGCCGCATCTTGCTGGTCGACTTTTGCGATTTCATTTCGGAGCTGTCGACGATTCCAATCACGCTCGACGTCGACGCGCTGGCCACGGCCGGCGTAGCGCCGGATGAGCCGCTGCTGCAGATCAAGCGGACCGGCACAACCGTCGGTGAACTGCTGACATCGGTCCTCGCCGAACATGGCCTGCTATACGAGATCCGTGGCCAGCAATTGCTGATCACTGGTCCGCAGCCCGGCTGGATTGTGTCGAAGTACGACGTGTCTGACCTGACCGGTGCCGAGGCGGCCGAAAGCAACAAGCTCGTAACGCTGATCACTCGGTTTGTTTATCCGGCTACCTGGTCCGCGGCTGGCGGCAAGGGAACGATCGAGTTCAGCGAAGGGAAATTGACCGTCGAACAAACGCCCTCGGTGCAGCGGCGCGTGACGCAGTTCCTGGAGCGATTGCGCGTAGCCCGCGGAAAGACGCCGAAGGCCGCGATTCCGCCAAAGACAAAATATGCCCGCGTCAAAGAACGATTTCAGAAGTCGGCCGTCACCGCGACGTACGGCATTGAAACCCCGCTGGTTGACGTGCTGGAATGGCTGGGCCGCGCGACTCGCACGCGAATTCTGATCGATGGCGTCTCACTGGAGCAGGTGGATCGTACGATTCGCTCTCCAGTGAAAATGATCGCCGAAAAGCAGACGCTCGACGAGATCTTGATTTCGCTGCTCGACCCGCTCAACCTGACGTTCCGCATCGTCGACGAAAATACGATCCAGGTTTACGCCAAGAAGCCGGTCGGCGAGCGCTACGAGTTTGAGCTCCATTCCATCAGTGAACTGCTCGATCGGAGCAATCTCGAGAAGATATTGAGCGTAATTCGCGAAAAGATCGAACCCAAATCGTGGGCCGGCGCCGGCGGCACGGGCGTGATCGAGTATGACCCAGCGTCGAAATCACTGCTGGTGCTGCAAAGCCCAGAGGTGCAAATCAAACTGGAAAAGATGCTCGACAAGTCGCGCGTGGGCGCAGCGCCCGCCGCGCGCAAGGGGCCCTGAGGGTTCGGCTGATGCCTTGGCGCAGTCGCCTGTCAGCGCTGCTTTCGTCGCTGCTTTCTCCTGTGGCGGTTTTCCTGACCCGCTGTTCTGCCTTTGGCAGTCGCATCGCCGTTCGCAGTCGGCTGGCGAGGCCCCGCACGCTAGGCGAACGGGGAGAAGCGTTGGCTGCGCAATACCTTCGCGGGCTGGGCTATAAGATCCTCGCCCGCAGCGACCGGGCGGTGCTGGGCGAGTTGGACCTGGTGGCGGTCGATGGCCGCACGATCGTCTTTGTCGAGGTCAAAACGCGGGCCTCGCACGAAGCCGGCCATCCGGCTGACGCGGTCGACCTGGTCAAGCAGGCCAAGTTGACGCGCCTGGCGCTAACCTACATGCGGCGGCATGATCTGTTCGAGTGCGCTTGCCGGTTCGACGTCATCGCCATCAGTTGGGGCGAGGGCGACGCCGCGCCGACGATCGAGCATTTTCAGAACGCATTCGAAGCTCGCGGCGCCGAAGGGCTGTTCAGTTAAAGCCCCGCCCAGAAATGCCGAAGGCGCCCGCCCAACGAAAACGCCGCTCGACCAAGGCCGCAGTTAACGCGCGCCTCGGTCGAACGGCGGTTATGTGCGAAGTCGTTCGTTTTTCGTTTTAGCGCGGACCGCCGCGCGAGCACGTGGTCCAGGCTGGACTTTCGAACTGAGGTCGAGTGCGAGTCGACCACGAGCAGGCCCGAACGAAGGTCGGTCGGTTGTGACTGACAGTTCGGCGGCCGGATTGAGAACGAACGGTGGATCGCATGATTCGATTCCCTAGATAAACGTTGTGCGTGGAGTGCGATTTACAGGCCGTAGTGACGGCGACGGCGCTTATGAACGCCATTGGCCGCTTTAACGCGACGGGGAGCGTTCGAGCGGGGCGCTGACGGGCTTTTGCCTTTCGGCGCCACGCCGCGGCGCTCGGGGATTCGACGGTCCAATCCCGCTTCTTCTTCGAACTCCATTGGATCGATTGGCATTAGCATGTCTCCTTGCGAATGACTTAACGCGGCGGGCCAGCTCCTGGCCACGACTCCCCCTTTAGCGAAACGTTCGCCCAAGGTTGCGACCCGCCTTAAAGCAAGCACTGTGCCAATGCGGCCTGTTTGCGGTCTGCGGAGCGACCATTCGCCGCGTATTCGCGGTAAACAGCAGCAAGAATTCGCCCGAGTCTGGAAAGAATCTTGAATCGTCAACCGGCTCGGGCGGAGCGGTTTCAGCGTTTTGGTGAGGCTGCCGCTAGAACGCTGTAAGCCCTTTGGCAGTGTGGAGATATTTTGATCTCCGCCCAACGGTCTTCTGCCGAATCAGCCAAGATCGACAGCGCGAAGGACCGCTAAGTTCAAGCCAAATAAGTCCTTGCGACCGCTTCACAAAAACGAGGGGACGTTTCACCAAAATGGTGATGCCCGGCCCCCAAGGGCGGGGCCCGTCTGCGCGCAGCAGAGATGAGCGCGATCGACGCCGCGCTTGGGGTATTTTCGGCCATGGCGCGTCCCACTACTGCGCGACAAAGAGCGAGGTCCGCGCGAGCGCGCGGACTCGTCCCCGGCGCGCAAGCGCAGCGGGAATGCCAGTGATGGCCAATAAGTTGTATTCCGCCTTGGATTACAGTGGCGTTTCCGCGGGGGCGCGAGATTTCATCGCAGTCATTTCAGCAAACTTGGCGCATTGCGTTGCGAGATCGCGGGGCAGCGCAAACAAAGCGCCCGCTAGCGATCCCGGCGCAACATCGCCGGACGATTCAATTGGTAATTCTGTCCTTGCGCAGCGCCCCACTCGACTAGCAAGCATCGGATTGCGCGCAAGTTCGAACGACATCAAAGCAATTGTGGCGCCAAGGTCAAAGCCGGCGATAGGAATGGCCTGGCGAGGGGCCTGTTTTAAGCGATCAATCCCTATAAGCGGACCAGAGACGCTGGCGCAGATCGGAGCTCAGCGCGCCTCTGCAGACTGGGGATTCGCCGATCGGCTTAGGGCTTGCCCGGTCGAGCGATGAAAGCCCGTTCGACGGCCCGGCGGATATCCGATTGAACGGTGTCGATGTCGCGGCCGGCGTCGATGACAATGCAATCGTGGGGGCGGCGGGCTGCCTCGGCCAGAAAGCCTTCGCGCAAACGGCGCCGAAACTCGTCCCCCTGCAGCTCCATTCGGTCAAGCGGCCGAGAGATACGGGCAGCGGCGGCCTCGGGCGACATATCGAGGATCACCGTCAGCGTTGGCGTAACGCCTGCCGTGGCGACGCGTCCGATCTGCCACAGCTCGTTGATATCTAGCCCGCCGGCGTGCCCCTGATAGACCACATTTGCTAGCAGGTACCGGTCCGAGATGACCGTCTTGCCCGCGGCCAAAGCCGGCTGGATTACCTCGGCCACCAGTTGCGCCCGGGCGGCCATGTAGAGCAGCATCTCGGAGGTGCGCGAAATCGGCGTGTCGTGAGCGTCGAGCAGGATCTTGCGGATCGCTTCGCCCAGCGGCGTGCTGCCAGGATCTCGGCAAGTCAGCACATCATGTCCGGCGGCGCGCAGCCATTCCGTCAGCAGTCGGATCTGCGTGCTCTTGCCAACACCATCGCCGCCATCCAGGGAGATGAACAAGGGAACTCTCGCCGATTCGTCAGTAAGCGGGTCGTTAGAAAAAACGCATTCGCCCGAGCGGCATTGTAAGGGTTCACCGCTGGGGTCACTATCCTTGAGTCCAATGCGGTGATCGCAGCTAAACGTCTCGATAGCGTTTCGCCATGCCCTGCGCTCGGGTGGCGATCAGGCGGCGGAGTTCGATTGGCTGGAGCACCTCGGCCTGATCGCCGTAGCCGAGGATCCACCAGGAGATCTCGTGAATTCCGGAAATCGTGACGTGAAAGTCGAGCCGGCCATCCTTGCGCCAGACCAGCTTTTGCGTCTTGTGCCAAAAAACGTCCGCCACGTTGCGCGCCACAAGCTTCTCGAAACGGACGACAACGTGCTGGTCCGGTCCCGGCTCTGGAATCATATGCCAGGCATTACGCAGCTGGCGGGCAATCGTAAATCCTCGCGGAAAGCGGAACTGCTCCGTGAGCAACTCCAGCTTCTGGATTCGGCCCAGGTGAAACGTCCGCGTCTGGCGGTGCAGCGACGAGCGGCCCAGCACGTACCAGCTGCGGCGGCTAAAGAGCAATCGGTACGGACTGAGCTTGGTTTGGATGGACCCGCCATCGCTGAAGCTGTCGTAGTCCAGCCGCACACAGCAGCGATTGGTAATGGCCGAGATCAGCAGATCGTAGTTCGCTCCGGCGAGCGCCAGCTGGCTGGTTGGTTCGATCCGCAGCTGAACCGCGTCGCTGGCTTCGCGCAAGTAATTGCGTAGCTTGGCTGGTAGCGCGCTCTCCAACTTCATTGCGGCGGATCGGGCCGGTCCGTGAAACGGGATGCCCTCGCCGTTTCCCAGGTTGGAGCAGATGACCAACAGCGACAGCGCCTCTTCCGGCGTGAAGTCTGTCGATGGCAGATAGGCCATGCCCGGGATCCGGTACTGCTCTTGTTCTTGATCGAACAAGAGCGGTACCCCTGCCAAACGCAGGACATCAAGATCGCGAAAGATCGTCCGTCGGCTCACGCCGCACTCGAGCGCCAGCGAGTGCGCGTTTTGCCCACTACCGGCTTGCAGCAGCCCGATTAGCTCCAGCAGTCGAGTTAGCCGAGATATCTTCATCGAACAGGCGTTTATCTACCGGTGGAGCAGAATACTGCGTGCGGAAGACCGACGATCCGGCTTGCGAGGCGTTCGGCGCGGTGGGGATGGACGGAGCCGGAATCATTTGCGCTGGAGCCGCCGCTCCTTTCGCTCCCCAATCGTACGCTAAATTATTTGCCGCCGCTGGGGCCGCCAAGGTTGGCGTTGCCGGGTTATTCACACTCCCGGCCCGCGTCGTCGATGGCATCGGCAGGTCCGAAGGGCTGCCCGAACTGGCCGGCGGGGGCAGGTTCTCAGGTTGCGGCTGTGGCGCTGCGTCCGGCTGGTTGAAGGTCATGGCTCCCTGGTCGTTGACCTTCTGGTTGATCGGGCCGCGGCTGAAGACGTTTGGTTGAGTGAAGCCGTAGTTCACGAGGAAGCCAGCGCTACGCTCGCGAGCACGCTTGTTGGCGTCGAAGTAAGCCTTGCCAGGCCACGGGCCTTCTGCCAGGAACACGTTGTTGTATTCCAGCAACGAACCCTTGCGGAGGTGGACCGTGCGGATCGCCAGGTTGTAGTCGACCAGCGAACGGAAGTAATCACTCTCTGCGACCGCCAGACGGCGCTGGGCATCCAACAACAAGTCGAGCGTGACGGTGTCAGTGTCGTACGCGGCGCGGACGGCCTGTACGTTGACTTCGGCCGCAATGCGGCGGTTGAAGTTCGTTTCGGTCAAGCGATATGAGCGATCCAAGTCTCGGATGGCCGAGGCCAGCTGGTGCGAGACTTCGAGTTCCTGATCCTGCAAGATCGCTCGCTCACGAGCGAGTTGCAATTGTGCGTTGCGGACGCCGGCCAACTGGGCACGGAAACCGATCGGCACAGCGGCTTGCAAGCCGAGTTGCCATTCCTGGAATTGGCCGCCGGTCATTACCGCCATGGCGTTCTGTAGACTGCCTGTGCCGCCATCACGGTTGGTGCTCCAGAGGTCGTTGCCGAAGCCGTACCAACGGTACAAGCCGGTGGCGTCGAGCCGAGGTAGCAGGAAGTTCTTCGAAGCAATCAATTGCAATTCACGTTGCTTGATCACCCACTTCTGACGGCGAAGTTCCGGGTAGCGGGCTTCGGCTTCGACCAGCACTTCGGCCCAGTCGAAGTTGACTTCGGCCGTGGTGGGGTCATCCGCCGGACGAACCAGTCGACCATCAGTGGCCGACAATCCCATCATGTAACGCAACCGGTTTTCAACTTCGTAGACGTTGCTGACGGCGTTTTCGACCTGACCGCGGAAGAGGAAGTATTGTTCGCGAGCCTGGGCTTCTTTTTCCGCTTCGCCGCCACGGGCGCCGACGTCGTAAAGAGCCTTCACTTTTCGCCATGTCGACAGAGCACTATCGCGACCGACGACTAACGCGTCCAGGTTGCGGTAGGCGAAGTAGAGTTCCCAATACGCCAACTCGGTTTCGCCGACCACGTCACGAATGTCAGCCTCGAAGTCAGCAATCGCGATGTCCATCTGCGTGCGGGCGATGGCCACACCGTTGTACACGCCGGGGATGTTGGCAAAGCCCGACACACCCGGGATACCGCTCGGACCGGCGATGCGGTTGAACTGCACGCCACCACCTTGCAGGAAGGGATGGCGGAATTCCGCTTCCATGTTCGTGGTCCACGAGCTGATGAAGCGGTTCGACGGGTTGTTATTGGCGTCGTAGCCGGTGTTATTGCGGATGAAGAACCGATCGCCAGACGCCGACGTCTTGGCCAACTGCGATTGGAACGTGCCCAAGTCTTGTTGCAACACGGGAGCCACGAGCCCGGCCAGCTGCAGGTTGACCGGATGGTCGTTCTTCTGCCAGAGGACGTTCGTCGTCCATTGCGTATCGAATTGCGCGAGCGTGGCTTCGACACCGAAACGTGGATCGCTTTCGACCACGGCCGGGTTATAAACCGTTTGCACCGCTGTTGGAGCTTGCGAGATTTGTGTGGGCGGACGTAGCACCTGGCCGCCGATCGTACGCATCACCTTGCTGTTAGACAGCGTGATCCGGATCGCGTCTTCGAGCTTGAGCGCCCAGAATTCCTTCGGCTCGGGGTTGTCGAGCGTCAGAGGAGGGCTCGAGGCGCTGACATCCGGGATCGTGTCTGCCTGCACGTCCGGATATTCAATCTCGGTGGCGACACCTTTGTAGTGTTCGAGATTGCCATCCTCGAAGAAGTAGAACGGTCGGCTGGGCCTGCAGCCCGTGACCAGAACTACGACCGCGGCAAGCACGGCCCAAAATTTCGCGTCTCGCAGGCTCATGGATTCGTGTCCCTAAACGGCGCGGTTGCCGGATTGTTTGCAGCTCGCGTTTCCTTGCGAGATCTGCTCCCTGCTCACCAGGAGACGGCCCCTAAACTGGGCGCATTCCACCGGTAGGCAATAATCGGTAGACCTGGTATCGGCTTCGTAACCGGCAAACTTCGGCAAATTCAGTTAATCGAAAATGTTCGCGAGCGCTTCCTGCGCCGCGCAGTTTCGCCAGATTTTCAAACCAGATCGCATCGATGCGAACTGAAGGAAAGCACCGCTGCCATTGCTGGCAACAATGCGGCGCTATCGGCGCTTTGGGGAGAGCGAGGCTCCCGCCGAGCCGCGCAGCGAAAGAAGTGCCCGCCAGCCAACGATGGGCGCCGCTGGCACTGGCCTGCGGTATCTACACATCTCGACCAGCAGGGAAAGTGGCGCCCATGTCTCTTGAACCGACAGCGTCACCGACCCCGCCGGAACCCTTGCGAGAAAGCTGTCGCCGATCCTGGAGGGCTCGCCCAATGATTTCACGCCCAACGCGCGCAGCGACCCAGGCGCCACCCCGTTCGGGGTCGAACTGACGGGAATCAAGATTGCGCGGATCGCTCGTGACTTCGCGACGCGCTCCCGACCTAGCAATCTTGTGTGGAGACCAATAGGCTCTGTCAGTGGTTCCATTTTGCCGTCCATCGTAGGGACAGGCCCGAGCGCGTCCCACAGAGCCGACTCCGAATTGCCTGCCACACGACGCCCCGCGGCTCGATATAATCTGGCGGGGGATATCCGCAGATGCTCGTCCGAATCGACAATCCAGCCCGGGGCGACAATTGGTTGCTCGTGTCGCAGATCGCGCATGCGCGGCTCTCGGGACAATTGGCGACCGACTGGAGCGAGGCGTCGTTTCGGGCCATCGAGCCCCGCGCAGAACTGCTAGCAGCCATCTCGCGCCACGACGAAGGCTGGGCCGATTGGGACGCCGCCCCAGGCGTGGACGCCACGACGGGCCGGCCGATCAGCTTTCTCGAAATGCAGCAGTCGGCGTCCATCGAGATCTGGCAGCGTTCGATCAACGCGGCCGAGGCGCTGGGGCCACTGGCTGCGCACGTGGTCAGCGCCCACTTCACAACGCTGCTACAAAACGCCGGCGCCCGCTGGAGCGCCGACCCGCGACAGTTCCAGATCGCCCGGAAATTTCTCGATGAACATTCCGAGAATCGCGAGCGCTGGCTGCCCGAGTGGCAACACCCCGAGCCGACCCGGCGAACGCGCAAAGTGGTCGACCGCGCGCTGCACTACTTACAGTTCTTCGACATGCTCAGCCTCTGGTTCTGCGGCGCCGATCGCTACGAAACAGAGTCACTCACCACGCCGGAAGGAACGGAGATCACGTTCCAGCCGCTAGGCGAATGTCGATTTACGATGCGGCCATGGCTATTGGCCGAAGCGCCATTTACGGCGACCGTGCCAGTGCGGCGAGTTCCCGTCGGCCGCTATAAATCTCGCGAAGCGCTGGCCGCTGGCCCATTCCAATTCGACGAACTGGAGTTCGAGATTACCCCCGCGGTGTAAGCGAAGGGCCCGTCGCCAACACCAGCCCGAAGCGCCAGCGAGGGTTCTTCTGTGCGGCCGATGGTGACGAAGAACCCTCGCTGGCGCTTCGGGTTAATGTGGATTTGGAGCCGGCGCCGCCAGCAGCCGCTTCGATTCGCTCAGCAGGAACTTCAGATCCATGAACGGCTCAGGCGAAATGTCCTGCCAGCGCACCAGGCCGGCGCCGTCGATCAGGAACGTGCCATGTAGCGGCGCCTGCTCGAAATCGTCGTAGACCCGGTACTGCTTAAAGACCGATCGTGTCGGATCAACGACGATCGGTAGCGCCAGCGGCGATTCCTCGGCGCCGCGGTTGGCCAACGCCGTCCGCAGCATCTCGGGCGTCTCCGTGCTGATCGCCACGAGCGAGATCCCTGCCTGCGCAAACTCGCCGGCCAGCGGCTGTAGCGCTTTCAACTGCTCAACGCAATGGACGCAACCAAAGCCCAGGTAGAACACCACGACGACCGGCTTGCCGCGATAGTCGGCAAGGCTGATCTGCTGACCGTCGGCGGTTGGCAGAGTCCAAGACTCGGCAGGCGATGGCTGCCAGCGGAGCGGTCCCAACGAATCAAGCGGCGGCCGCTTGCCGAAGTCTGCCGCCGTGGCGACCGGCGTTCGCCAATCGTCGGATTGTCCCAGCTCGCGGGCGATGGGCGCCAGGCGGCGGAAGACTGGCATGTCGAGATCGGCCATGCTGGCCAGCTCGCGAAGCTTTTGGAACTCGACCTTGGCCTCGGCCGGTTTGCTGGCCCGCAGCAAAATGTCGGCATAGTTCGCCAGCGCCAGGACTTCGTTCTTCGATGCGTCCTTGGCCTCGCGGGCTAGTTGTTCAGCGCGGGCAAAGTCTCCGGCTGTGGCGGCCGCCTGCGATTGGAATTCTTTCGACAGATCGCCCGCCTTTTCGAACTCGGCCTTGGCCGTGTCGAACGCGCCGCCGAGCAGGGCTAATCGGCCATTCAGGTCAGCCACGGCCGTCTCGATGCGCTTCGTCTCGCCGGCCGCGCCTTTGATGGCGTCGGCCTTGGCCTTGGCGATCTGGTCGTCTGGTTTCTTCTCTTCGCGAGCCTTCTTTTCGGCCGCTTCGCCGGCTTGCTTCTGGGCCGCTTTAATGGGCTCTAGTAGCGAATTGAGCGCGGTGATTTGCAACTTGCCGGCGACCAGATCGCCTTTGCCGAAGTGGGCGGCGCCCAGGGCTCGTAGCCGCTTGATTTGCTCGGCCTGCATGTCGGTCGGTTCGAGGTAAAAACCATCACAGGCCGCCAACAACTCGTCCCACAATTCATACTGCTGCAAGACTTCGAACAGGCGTAGCCGGCCGTATTGTGCGGCGTTCGAGCGATTGAGCGTATTCAAGGCCGGGTGCCGTGGCTGCTCGATCAGATTCTTTGAAAGGGTCACGGCGTCTCGCGCGCGGCCGATGTGAACCAGGTCGCGGATCAGCCACTCGGTGTTGTGCGCGTAGTTGTGGATCTGATCCGGCAACATTCGATCGCGCATCATGTTCGCATGATCAACGCGCGTGGCCGCTTCCTGCTGCCAGACGGCGTCCTGGTAGCGCTTCAGGTTCGAGTAGATGTGCCCTGGCATGTGCCACATGTGGGCGATCTGCGGCGCCGATTCGCCACACAGCGCGGCCGATTCAAGCGCTCGCTCGGCCTTTTCGCGATCCCACAGGTGGATCCGGTAATGGTGCGCCGGATGGAGCGGCTCTTTGGCGAAGACCTCGGATAGCAGCGAGTTCACCGCCTGATGGCTATTGATTGGCAGGCCATGGCTGCTGTTGAGCCAGATCTGCAAAGCCAAAAACGCCTTCGCTTCGAGCTCGTCCGGAAACTCATTCACCAGTCGCTCCAGATTGCGGATCAGCTCGCGGCGGCGGTTCTTTTCGTCCTTCTCGGCGCCGTTGTAGAACGTTGAAAGACCATCGATCCACAGCCCTTCGCGTGGGCTGACGCTCGGCTTGAACTGCACGGCCTTCTCGATGAACTTCTTGGCGCGCTTGTCATTGTTGATGTTGGCCATCGCCATGCCCCAGTAGGCCATCGCGCAGTTGGGGTCGAGCATCGCCACCTGCCGAAACGAACGCTCGGCCTCGAAGTACCAGAAGCCGTGCAACTGGCCGAGCCCCTGATCGAACATCTCCTGCGCGCCCGGAGCGTCGCAGGTAATTTCAAGATGCACCCGCCCGGTCCCGCCCATCAGGCGGGCCTGCTGCCGGGGGCCATCGTCAAACGCCTCGCCATGGGTCGAATGCCCCGGAGCGATGGCGAGCGCGTCTGCGGCTTTTTCGGTCGAAGGCGTTTCTTCAGCGCGGGCCAGCGGCGACTGCGCAATGAGAAACAGCAGCACGAAGACAAACGCGACATGTCGCGACATGGAAGAACTCCGCCAGGCGGGAAATCAGCGGGGAGGAAGTCCCTGCATGATGAACGCGCGGCTGGGGGGAGTCAAGGAATTGCGACGTTCCGACGAAACGGCCTTACCCGCAAAATGGGGTGAACTGCCGCCGCT
>Ga0268266_10002084_pt1 | contig 22148 bp, 27 predicted proteins | sample KBSS13metaG_FD_190356 | JGI IMG/M metagenome (GOLD analysis project Ga0268266, IMG submission 190356) | Switchgrass rhizosphere microbial communities from Kellogg Biological Station, Michigan, USA - KBS S1-3 metaG (SPAdes) (version 2) | ecosystem: Host-associated > Plants > Roots > Rhizosphere... | reverse complement strand
GTATTTCCCTTCAGCATACCTATTAATACCGCTGCCTCATCTACCGATATTTTATCTGGCGTTTTATTGAAGAAAGTAAGTGACGCATTTCTGATACCATATACATTATCTCCAAATGGTACTGTATTCAGGTAAAGGGTGATGATTTCATTTTTAGTAAGGTTTCTTTCCAGTTTTACAGCCATTACCCACTCCTTCAGTTTTATGAAAGGGATGGTAAGGGCATTCTCGTTTTTACGTGGGAAGAGGTTCTTGGCAAGCTGTTGTGTAATGGTGGAAGAGCCTTTTTTCTTGCCGCGTATCATGTAAAATGGAATGGCAAGCGTAGCTACAGGATCTATGCCTGAGTGGTCGTAAAAACGCACATCTTCGGTAGCCAGCAGGGCATTAAATATATTTTCTGATATTTCAGAGTACTTACTGTTCGAGCGGTCCTGTACATAGTAGCGACCTATCAGCGTGCCGTCAGCTGCATACACATCTGATGAAATAGCGCTGCTTGGGTTTTCCAGCTCGCTCATAGATGGCATATAGCCCAACCATCCAAGATTCATCATAATAATCAGCAGAATAAATGCAGCGCTGCATATAAAAAATGCACGCCATAAAATTCTTACCGATCGTGGTCTTTTCTTAATAGTATGTTCTTTTGGTTCCTGGTGTTTCAATTGTATTCAATTTGGATAAAATACCTGAATAAAAGCTCGGTTCCTATCGTTTATTCAACCTAATATTCCGGGCTCAAACTTACACTTCTTTTTCGTCTTCAGGCATCACAAAAAAGCCGATACTTCTTAAAGGATTAAGAAATCCAAAGAATCGCTTTTTAAATGATGTTTTTCTGCGAACTGTTTTAAGGAATGGTTTAAGAAAATCATTCACATATTGCTGTTCGGATGGGGTAAGCGCCTGTTTGGCATACTTCTTCTTCAAATATATATTCATAAATCCGGAAAAGGAAGTGCCCATTGCCGGGTCAACAACATCCCTTGCATATTGCATAGGCGTCCTTTGGCCTCTTTCTATGCCTACCTGGTGCAGGTAAAAGCCAGAAGAACGATATGCCCAATAAGCCTTATTTCCCTCAGATTTTGCATTTCTATATCTAAACAGGAAATAAGCCATTATGATATTAGGCAGCAATAAGAATAATAGGATTAATCCGCCGACAATCCCAAACGCTGTCCATAAAATTGCTTTTACAGATACGTGTTTTTCAGGTTTTGCTGCAATCGGTTTTTCCTGAGGCTTGCTTATGTCCTTGCGCTTCAGGTATACCTCATCTATTGGTGCCGGTTTAGGGAACCTCTTTATTATGGCATTGCCGTTTTCGTTAGTGCCGGGTTCTAATTTCTTTATAGCTTCCGCATAAGATATAGCAGTCGCCTCTTCGCCTTTTTCCATGCTTTGCAATGGCACATCTACGCTGTCCCTTTTCACTGTAGCTATCTTCATGTCCATGCTCACATCCACGGGTGTAGGCAGGTTATATTCCTTATCATGAAAAACCATGTGCTTTACCTTCAGCACCATTACTTTTTTCACGGTATCTACATCTTCCACTATACCTTCGGCTGCCAGCCATGCTTTAGGTGGCTGCATCGGCGGGGTGCCATCAGGTTTCGGGCTTTCGCGGGCATCATTGTTGCCTACAGTGGTATCAAAGTCCATCCAGCCATAACCGGGGAAATATACCTGCACCCATGCATGCGCCTGGTCGGCATAGTACCAGTACCAGCCTTTGTTTTTGTCGCTTCTGTCCACAGTAAGAAAGCCCACAGCTATGCGCGATGGAATACCAAGGGAACGAAGCATAAATAGTGTAGCCCCCGCAAAGTAGGCACAGTATCCCTTATGATTTTCTGTAAGGAAATACATAAGCTTTGATGCGCTGGGTATATCCGGTACACCGGGGTTGTCGGTATATTTATACAATGGGTCGCCATTCTCATCTTTCGATAGGAAGTAATCCCTGATGGCTATTACTTTATCTACAGGCGTCTTCGCATTCTTTGTTACCTCATGTGCCAGTTGCGATATTTTACTAAATTTTGCATCACCCGGCATGTAGGTGTAATAGCTCATAAAGCGTTTATCCACATCTGCATAGCTGGTCACATCACGCAGCACCTTGAAACGCATTGCCTGGAATTTCCGGATATTAGTATCGGGCGAGTTATAAACAAAGTAGGCACTGTTTAGCTGAGATACATAGCTCTTGGCTCTGAATGCCGTTTTAAATTCATTCCTGAAATCTTTTTCTATAGTAATAGGTTGCACAAAAAAGCCTACGTTAGGCGCCAGGTAGGTATGTGGTGAAAGGCTTTTGCTGTATACCTGCACCTCTACTATCGTGCGTGCTTTATCACCCAGGCTGTTTTTTATAACAGTAGTGTCCGTCTTTGTACTGAACAGCGGAATAGACGCAGGGTCAGGCTCAAAAAGGTCATTATAGGGTATAGTGGAGTCACGCTCAAAAGTTTCAGTGAGCGTATCAAACTTAGTATAATAAAAGGCGGTGAGATAGAGTGGGTTAGGTATAGTGGTATTACCCAAAAAGTTATCAATATGTGCGCAAAACAATAAGTCATTACTCCTGCCAAGACTGCTGCTCAGGCGCGAGTAGTTTTTCAGGTCAAAGGTATTGTCTTTGTTCTTTTTCAGCATGCTGTTGTCGCCGCCCTTGCCGCCACCACCATAGTTGGCCACAGTTTCTTTTATATCACTGCGCATCATGTACACCACGCCGCCTAACAGCAATAAGGCTAATACACCGAAGAAAATAAGGCGCCGGCTAAGGAACCACCAGAACCTTTGAGACTTGTCTTTGTAATTATATATCTGCTCGGCAGTAAAGATTATATATACGGCATATAGCACAGCAGGTGCAAATGCGCGTAGCAAGGCTACTACCGTATCTGCATTAGCCTTGGCTATTACCAGTATGCAGGCACAAAGCAGCGCACCGGATATAAATACCGACCAGTAGCGCAGCCGCACAAAACCATAGCCAATAAGCCAGCCTGTCGTCAGCAGGATAGCAAATACCAGGAACTGCACGGAAATAAAAAAAGCATCAAACTCGCCAATAGCCAGCTTGTCTAAACCTTTGTAAAGGGTGTATAATACTACGACCAGCAATACAAAAGAAGGTAAAAAACGAAAGCGAAAAGAGTAAAAAATAGCTGCGGCACCCATGCCTATGGCCAGGTATAAAGTTTCCTGCATCGCCTGGTTGCGCAGTATGGTAAAGTATTCATTTAGATTCTGCAGCAGAAAATAACTGACGAGTGCAGTGGGTAAAATCAGGAATATTAGTTTGGCCAGCAATTCGTTTACCGGTGTGGCGCGTTGTATATTCATAAATAGTAATGCCTTGCCTTAATCTTTATGCCCTTTGCCAGGCTTGTAGAACTTAAAAATATATCTTTCAAATGTAATGAATTCAGTATTCATTCGCTTGTTAAATGAGGCAGCATATTTCCTAAATCTTTCTAAAAGTTTATGGCTGCCGTCGTTATAATAGATACATTTTTTGCCTTAGCGCTGATTTTTGTTTTTACTGTTTACTTTTGCGTCCTGAAACACATAAGAAAACACGCACTATATGTTAGATAAAATAAAGACAGTTACAGTCATTGGTTCCGGTACTATGGGCAACGGTATTTGCCACGTATTTGCACAAAGTGGTTTTAATGTTCACATGATGGATATTAATCAGGTGGCATTAGATAAGGCAATTGCTACCATAGGTAAGAATATGGACCGCCAGGTGGCTAAGAATACGCTTACTGAGGACGCCAAACAAGGGGCACTGTCTCGCATAGCTACTTATACTGACATGGCTGCGGCTGTAAAAGATGCAGATATAGTAATAGAAGCAGCTACCGAAAATATAGACCTGAAAATGAAAATTTTCCGCGACCTGGATGCTCATTGCCCTGCGCAGGCTATACTGGCTTCTAATACATCTTCTATCTCTATTACCCGTATAGCAGCACAAACTAAGCGCCCTAACAAAGTAATAGGCATGCACTTCATGAACCCGGTGCCGGTAATGAAGCTGGTAGAAATAATAAATGGCTATGCTACAGACCATGAAGTAACACAAACCGTGGTTGATCTTTCTAAGTTCCTGGGCAAGGTGCCATGTGTAGTCAATGATTATCCGGGCTTTATAGCCAATCGCATTCTTATGCCAATGATTAATGAAGCAATTATATCATTGCAGGAAGGCGTAGCAGGTGTTGAAGAAATAGACACTATTATGAAACTGGGCATGGCACACCCTATGGGGCCGCTGCAATTGGCAGACTTTATAGGTCTTGATACCTGCCATTCTATATTGAATGTATTATATACAGGATATGGGAATCCTAAATATGCACCGGCTACATTGCTTACCAATATGGTGCAGGCAGGCTACCTGGGCGCAAAAACAGGTGAAGGCTTTTATAAATATACGCCTGGCAGTAAAGACTTAGTGGTAAGCGAACGCTTCTCAAGTAAGAAATGGTAATCCGTTAAAATTATAAACATAAAAAGACCGCTATAATTAGCGGTCTTTTTTATGTATGCCTGCCCCTATCTGAAAATATTTTATCTGCCATGAATCGCCAGCATAGGTATATGCGGATGTGTAACAATAGCCTTTGAGATGCTCCTGTGGAAGAGGGAATAGATAAGTCCATGCTCCTTAGGTATTATCATCAGCAAATCAATTTTTTCCTTTTCTGCTGACTCAAAAATTCCTGTTTCTATATTTTCGTTAGTTACCAAATGCATTTTAGGCTGCAATTTCATAAACTGGTTTTGCAATGATATTGATTCAGGTAATATTGATGCATCAGCCTCATCAGGCTTACTTACAGAAAATATATGAAAGCTGCTATTGAATAAAGAAACAATATTTGTTATCACGTCAACCGGTATTGTTTCTGTTACATCTTTCAGGTCGCATGCGAGACCTATGTTTTTTATTCCTTTAAATGAAGCATTTGCCGGAACTATAATAATAGGATAGGCCATGTTTCGCATCATATTTATAGTATTACTGCCAAACAGCACTCTGTTTGTTTCGCCAGCACCTTGTATCCCCATTGCTATGGCAAAAACATCTAAGTCGTTAGCTATGTCCTCAATTTCATTTAGCAGTGTGCCCAACATAGCCCTGCGGGTAATAGGTACTTTATGATTTGAGTATATATTTAGTTTCTCCTGCAGTTTTTGCAGCTCGTCATTCGCATCATCCAGCATTGTTTCAAATGTTTCAGCAGGCATGGGTGCTTCTGCTACCATAAGCGGTATTGATACTGCATGCATTAATAATACTTGAGCCTTTATAGCAGCGGCCATATCCATCGCATAGTATGCTGCATTTATAGAGATTGCAGAAAAATCGGTAGCAACAATAATCGTTTTCATGAATATTAATCTTTAGTTCCTAATGAAAACAAAGGTCATGCAGAGTCAGGAAAGGATAAATGATCATGGTCATTCAAATAGATGAATACCATCAGCAGATGTGGTTAGGCTATTTCCAGATATTGAAGTTCAGTCGAAATTTTTTATGCTGTAGTAAGGTGCGCCAGTCTATAAAAAGGAATAAAGCAAAGAGTATGATACCAAGCACAGTGCCTGAAATATTTTTCCAGTTCAGGTAGCCGCTCAGTATTGTTTCTGAATTGTCAGCTACATAATTGCCGGTCAATACCATTACCATATCGCTGGTAAACTTGCCAACAAAAAAGGCAGGGATGATATGTGTAGGCCTTATTTTAGCTACACCCGCGGCCGTGAACAGCGGAGTGGAGGGCAGGGGTACTAGTGTGTATGCTAAAACAAACAGATGTATTTTCCAGTTATTGGCAGCGAGCTTCTGGCCTATAAACTGAAGGTCGGCATTTTTCTGTGCTTTTATAAACCTTGCAGATAACCTGGGCATATACAGGCTAAGCATGAACCTGCCTATAGTAGAGCCTGTTACCCCTATCAGCAGAACAAGCCAGATATTAAGATGGTAATACATCTGGAAGAAGACCATCACAGTCCATGCCGGCGGTCCTATAAAGGGTACCAGGTCAACCAGGAAAGAGCCAATAAGAACTAATAAATAGTACCACATTTAGACAGTTAAAAGTAATAGATACTTTCCTGTCTTTTACTGATAATTTTCAGCCTCTTTTATGATGGTAATCATATAGTTAAGCAGCAGAATGCTAAAGTACTGCACCTTCGCTCCGGCTGATCTTTACTTCCGGTTCAAAAATTATCTTGCTTTTTATGGAGTTGGATATAAGACAGGCAGCTTCTGATTTTTGCAATACACGCATAGCTCTGCTCATGTCTTCTTCCCGTGCAATGATAAGCTTTGGCTTTAGTGTTACTTCACTCATCATATATTTGCCATCCACTATTTCCAGTTTACCTGCTGCTTTAGAGCTGAAATGTTCAAATTCAAGCTTTGAGTTTTCGGCTATTGAAAGGAAGGTAGTCATAAGGCAGCTATTTACCGCAGCAGTAAACAGGTGCTCGGGCGACCATATATGTTCCACGCCTTTAGGGAATTGGGGTGGTGTGGCTACTGTTATAATATCATTCAGTTCGGTTGCGCTAAGCTTGCCTATGCGGTCTTTGTCCCAGCTTACTTCTACTTCGTATATATGTTCCACATTTATTAGTTTAAGTGTTTTTCGATTATTTGTTTTAAATGATTGGCCGGTGCTACGCCTGATTGTCTCCATAGCACATTGCCATCACGAAAGAGGATAAGTGTTGGCACGCCTGAGATATTATAGGCGCTGGCTGCTAATGGATTTTTATCTACGTCTATTTTTATAATAGTGGCAGTATCGCCTATATTTCTTTTTAGCTCTTCCAGTATCGGGCCCATCATTTTGCAAGGGCCGCACCATTCTGCTGAAAAGTCAACCAATACAGGCTTCTGACTTTTTATTATTTCTGAAAATGTTTTTGCTTCCATAATTATTTTACTTCTTCGTAATCAATATCATTTGTATTTTTCTGTATGGGGCGTTTATTTTTTGCGGCAGGTGTATAGCAGCCCTGCACACCGCAGCATCCTGTATCGGTTACAGCCATGTATATAAATACCAAGCTTATAAGCCCTGCACTCCAGTCGTGCATCTGGATGCCCATAATCAGCACCAATAATCCTAATACTGCTCTTGTAATCCTGGCTGCATGCCAGTTAGTTAATAGTCGCTGTTTCAAGCTATTCATATTTTTATGTAAAGGTTCAGCTTTTTACATGCACCGTTGGTAACATTTGTTTGATAACAATGCTCACTACATAAGTTTATAATGCCAGCCCTTGTCTGAAAAAGGAATATGCTATTGTTCCTTCTTTCTTGTGCTAAATCCAAATGGAAAATAGAGGGGACAAAAACTGATAAAGCTGGTGAGAATGAAAATGCCGGCAATTACCAGGAGAATGATCGCTAATGTGCCGCTGATGACGTGCGTTAAATATAATACGGCTATTACTATAGCGGCGGCAATGCGCAAAATACGGTCAGTTGTTCCCATATTCTTTTTCATAAACAGTTGTTTTTTTTATGTGTGTGACTAAATTATACTATCTGTTTATGCTCGCCGCCGCCATTTACTCGTTCAAAAGTTCAATCGTATTTCTGCCGAGGCGAACAATGTTTTTTTGCTCCATGGTACGTAATAGCCTGCTTATGGCTTCCCTGTGGGTATGCAGTTCATCTGCAATTTGTTGGTGGGTGATGGTTATTGTTTTGGTATTAGTTGCTTTTGCTTTTTTACTTAAATAGTTTAATACTTGTTTATCCATATTATGGAATGCAATCAGGTCTATTACCTCCAGGAGCTCAGCAAAGCGCTGGCTGTAAGCGTTATTGATGTACGTTTTCCATTCAGGGTATTTAAACCACTCTTCCACAAGATTGGCAGGTATTTGCAATACTTCTGTTTCATCTTCGGCTACTGCTTTTACCATACTTTCTTTGTGTGACTGGCAACAGTTTATAGCCATGGCACATGTTTGGCCGGGGTACAGGTGATACAAAAAAGCTTCTCTGCCATCATCATTCTGGCGTACAATGCGTAATACACCGTTAAGCACTATCGGCACAAACAATATTTTTTGGCCGGGCGATATTAATATATCGTCCTTTTGTACCGTTTTTACTTTCGCGTATTTATTTATCTCGTTTAGAAGCGCGGGGTCTGTAAATACTGTTTTATTCATAATAGACACAAATGTCTGTATTATTTCCCTGCGGCCTTATTTTTTTCCTTTTTCAGGTACTTCTTCTGGTATAGGTTCGGTTTCAGGTTGTTGTTCGGGTATTATCTCCGGTACATCAGGCTGATTTATTTGTCTTTCAGGCTCAGTGGGTTTTATCTCCGGTATTGCTGGCTTGCCTGGCACTTCTTCAGGTATTTTGGGCAATGGATTAGGTTCCATAACACTATAATTTTAATGCAAACTAAAATATATATCTGGTCAGGTTTGTGATGCAAATCATTGATTTGTTTGATTATAATCACTTGTTCATGCGAATGATTTGTATCAATATTTCCCTGATTTATATCATTCTTCTTACGGCATGCAACGCAGAGATTTGATATCAGATACTAATAACATTATTATGCCAAAACAATTTAGAGAAAGGGCTGGTAGCCAGTCGGCTTTTGTTTACTTCGTTGCCTTTATAGGTGCGCTTATTTATTTCATTGGGCACGCCGCCACCTTTGGCATGGGCGTGCTGGGTTTTTTAAAAGCAATAGTATGGCCTGCCATACTTTGTTATAAGCTACTGGAGTTCTTAAAAGTGTAATGTCTAAAGATTGGCAATTGTTATATCCACTCTTATTGATATTGTATATAAATAGGACGAGGATATAGCTTTAGCACTTCTTTAGGCAACATCATTTTTCCGTATTTCGGTGTCATTGAGTCGTTTTTATAAAAGAGTTTAAAGCCGGCAAACTGTACAGGCTCGCTCACAACAGCCAGTTTATAGCTGTTCACTTTCTTAGCCGGAAATCCAAACCCGTCCATATCTATTACTATTTGCACCTCGGGCCTTGTTATTATTTTCTTATAGTTGGTCACCATGCCTTTGGTAAACCGGTGGACTATCAGCACCTTTGGAGGTAGGTTATACTTTTTCACTATTTCTGCCAGGTATGCGGATGCATAATTTATATCGGCAGCATCAAAGGTGCCTATTTTAGTGCTGGGCACTTCGCCGCCCTTCATTGAGAATTCCGGGTCTATTCCCAGGTGTACATTGCTTTTGCTCAGGTAAGGTTCCAGCAGGGGCAATTCTTCCCTCAGCGTACTGTGTCCCACTTGCACATCCAGTATTGCCAGCCCCTTTATGCTGTCTGCAAGTCGTATCGTTTTGTCTATCTCCGTTTTAGGCATACGCAGCCTGTACTTAGCTCCCTTTCCTGGCAAGTGCTGGGCGCTTACTGCTATATAATGCAGTGCTGGTATTGCTGGTATAGTAGGGTCTGCTGCTTCCCATTTTTTCACCTCTTTCTGCAGCCCTGCTATCATTTGGTTAGTAGGCAATGCACCCAATACGCCCATGCCTTTCGAGTAAAAATTACCATAGTAGGCTACAATGCGTTTATAGGGCAAAATTGCCCCGGGTAGCGGATAGGCGGTTTTTACAGGCCATTTGGCAGTAGGTGTGTCATGCACAAGGTGCAGCATCATCTTATTATACAATACCGTGTCCAGAGGCTTTTGTGCTTCTTTTTCTTCGTCTGCAGATTTAGTGTTAGTAGTAGTAGAGGTATTATTGGTCGTCGCAAGGAAATGTGTTTTTACTTTTTTTGCATCTGTCGACTCGCAACTGCACAATGTAATTGCGATGCTTAAAAGTGCTGTAATACCAATAGAACGAATGCTATGATTTTCCGGGAGTTGTTTCAGTTGTTTATTGTGCATCATTATTTAGTCTATATAAAGTTTCAAAGCCAATAAAGATTGGGCCATGATTACCGTTAAGTTACGAGTTAATTGATATCATAAAACATATAATTACATTATTTATAATAGCGGTTATTAATTTCTTTTAATAACCTCGCACTATCCCAATTACCATCCACTAATATTCTTCTTACATTAAACAGCGGCTCATCTTTATCGGCTTTCCCCCATAACTGGAAAGCTGCAACATATCCATGACCCTTTAAAACTTCAAAGCTCTTTTTGCTGTATTGTCCAAAAGGATATGCAAAGTATATCATGTGTTTCCCAGTGATGTTCTCCAGTTGTTTGGTAGGCTTTTCCAGTTGCTTTTCCCAATCTGCATCCGTGTATCCTGTCACTGCATGATGGTCCCATGTATGGCAGCCTATTGTATGCCCTTTGCTTACCAGCGAATTTAGTATGGCAGTAGTCATATATCTGGGTCTGTTCAATACTACGGTCATGATAAAGAAAGTAGCTTTAAATCCCGCTCTTTCCAGCTCGGGCAATGCGTTTTCGTATTGCGATATGGTGCCATCGTCAAAGCATATCAATATGGGCTTGGCCGGTAATGGCATTCCCGCTATCGCATACCCAAGCAACTGGTCTGGCGAAACGCTATGATACCCCTCATCATGCAACATCCTGATGTGTGCTTTAAATGTATTGACAGGTGTTATATACACTTTCCCGCTTTTTGAATCCGTTCTGTCCCAATCTCTTACCTGATGATAGCATAAGACAGGCACCTGTTGCAGTCGTTTTGCTATTTCTTCTGCTGAAGCGATAGCTGGTCTGCCAAAGCTTTGGTAATTATTAAACAAAAGAAAAAATAAAAGGAAGTACGCCCATCTGAAATAATGCATATGGCAAAGCTACTTTTCAAAATATATATGAAATATGATGCCAATGAGGCATGGTGCATGATGATAATCATGCAAGGCACTGATGACACTCATTAGCATATCCGAAATAAAATCTTCTCTTTATCATCTCTCTAATAAATTATCATTATGACACGTTACACAAAGAGATTTAATGAACTAAATATTGGTGATGTTGCCCTGGTAGGCGGCAAGAATGCCTCGCTGGGCGAAATGTATACACAGCTCTCGGCCAAAGGGATACTTGTGCCTAATGGCTTTGCTACTACTGCCGCCGCGTTCTGGCATTTTATAGATAGCAACAACTTGCGAAAATCACTGGAGCAGTTGTTCTCCCGGCTTGATAAAGCAGCCTTTACTAACCTGAAAGAGGTAGGTGCAATAGCAAGAAACCTACTATACAACGCGAAGATGCCCCCCGACCTTGAAGCTGAAATAATAAACGCATATAAGGAGTTGCAGGCTACGGGTATTTCAGAAGTTGCAGTACGCAGCAGCGCCACTGCTGAAGACCTTCCGCAGGCCAGCTTCGCAGGCCAGCATGAATCTTATTTGAATATAAGAGGCGAAGCAGACGTAGTAAAAGCAGTACAAAAATGCTTTGCATCGCTGTATACAGACAGGGCCATAAAGTACAGGGAAGACAATGGCTTCGATTATACCAAGATAGCTTTATCTGCAGGCGTACAAAGAATGGTGCGGGCCGATAAAGCCTGCTCCGGCGTTTGCTTCACACTCGAGCCCGAATCTGGCTTTCGCAATGTCATTCACATCGCCGGTGTTTGGGGCTTGGGCGAAAATATAGTTCAGGGTACTGTTTCACCCGATGAGTTCCTTGTTTTTAAGCCCTCTTTGAAGGCAGGGCTGAAATCAATTATTCAAAGGCGTCTTGGGGAGAAGAAACTGACAATGATATATGCTGAAAACGCCGCTACTTCCACAGTAAATATTGATACACCACGCCGATTGCAAAGCTCATTCGTCCTTTCTGACGAAGAGATAACAAAGCTTGCTAACTGGGCACAGATCATAGAAGAGCACTATAAAACACCTATGGACATCGAGTGGGCTAAAGATGGGCTTACGAACGAATTGCTAATAGTGCAGGCCAGGCCTGAAACAGTGCATAGTCAAAAAGACCGCCTGCATATCAGCGAATATACTTTGCTGGAAAAAGGTGAAGAGATAACTAAAGGTGAAGCTATTGGCAGCAAGATAGCCACCGGCATAGCCAGGATATTGCCATCATCAGAATATGCATATAAGGTAAAGCAAGGCGATATCGTCATCACAGAGCTAACAAGCCCCGATTGGGACCCGATACTCAAAAAAGCAGCGGCTATCATTACTGACAGGGGGGGGCGAACCAGCCATGCATCCATAGTGGCGCGTGAGTTGGGTGTGCCTGCCATAGTAGGTACAGGCAATGCTACACAGCTAATAAAAGACGGTGACCTTATCACCGTGTCATGCGCAGAAGGCAAAACAGGGAAAGTTTATAAAGGCAATCTGAAATGGAAAGAAACGTCAATAGATGCTTCACGAATAAGACTGCCGGAATACACAGCAGCAATGCTTATAGTAGCCGACCCCGAGAAAGCATTTAAGCTTTCCATGTATCCTAATGGCGGCGTAGGGCTGCTGCGCATGGAGTTTATCATTAATCATGCGGTGCAGGTTCACCCAATGGCATTAGTGAAATTCAATACACTCACTGATACTACAGCAAAGCAAAAGATTGAGGCACTCACCGCAGGGTATGCCAATAAGGAAACTTATTTCATCGACAAATTATCACAGGGCATAGCAACCATTGCCGCTGCGTTTTACCCAAAAGAGGTAATAGTGCGCATGAGCGATTTTAAAACTAATGAGTATGCAAACCTCCTGGGAGGCAAAGATTTCGAACCTTTTGAAGAAAATCCGCTTCTGGGTTTCAGAGGTGCCTCGCGGTATTATAATCCTTTATACAAAGAAGGTTTCAAACTTGAATGCGAAGCCATGAAAGTAGTGCGTAATGAGATGGGCCTTACCAATGTAAAGCTTATGATTCCTTTTTGCCGCACGGTAGAAGAGGGTAGAAAAGTAATAGAAGTAATGAAGGAGTTCGGATTAAAACAAGGTGATAATGACCTGGAAATATATGTGATGGCCGAGATACCTAGCAATGTAATACAGGCAGAAGAATTTGCCGAAATATTTGATGGCTTCTCTATCGGCTCGAATGACCTTACACAACTGGTCTTAGGTATAGACCGGGATTCCGCCATTATTGCTAATCTCTTCAGCGAACAGAATAAGTCTGCAAAAGAAATGATTGCAGCTGTAATAGAAAAAGCTAAAAAGCTGCATACTAAAATCGGTTTGTGCGGGCAAGCGCCCAGCGATTTTCCCGAGTTTGCAAAATTCCTGGTTGACAAAGGTATAGATAGCATCTCCTTCAATCCTGATGCGTTGATGAAAGGGATAGAGAATATATGCATGGCCGAAACAAAACTAAAACCACTGGTAGTATAAAAGATATATCATGAAAAGACTGGAAAATAAAGTAGCAATAATTACAGGTGCTGCAGGCGGCATGGGCGCAGTTACGGCCCGGCTTTTTGCAGAGGAAGGAGCCAGGGTAATGGTCACGGATATACAGGAGGAAAAGTTGCACAAAAGTGTACAAGAGGCCAAATGTGAAGGACTTTCCATAGAGTATGCTGTTCACGATGTGTCATCAGAAGAAAGCTGGAAGACCGTAATAACGAAAACTATAGCGGCATTTGGCCGCATTGATATTCTTGTCAATAATGCAGGTGTATATCCCCCGGGTTGTACAATCGAGAACATCACGCAGGAGCTGTGGGATAAAGTAATAGGCATCAATCTTACCGGTCCCTTCATCGGCACCAGGCTTTGTGTGCCATATATGAAGAAAGCAGGCAAAGGAGCTATTGTCAATATTGATTCTATTGCAGGTATTGTTGGTGGCAATGGCCCTGTATATACAGCCTCCAAAGGTGGCCTGCGCCTGCTTACTAAAGATAATGCAGTAGAGCTTGCCAAATACAACATACGGGTAAATTCCATACACCCCGGTGGTGTGCTCACGCCCATGACAGAGCCTTTGTTTGTAACCGAGGAGGCAAAAGCCTCCATAAAGAGTATGTGTCCTATGGAAAGGATCGGCCAGTCTATAGAAATAGCGTATGGTGCTTTATATCTCGCCTCTGATGAGGCTTCTTATGTTACAGGGGCAGAGTTAGTGATAGATGGTGGGCTGGTAGCCAGGTAATAATATTATTCACAATTAGTATAATTTTTTATGAGCAAGACAGTAAAAGTATTAACAGCATTATCAGTAGCCGCAGCGGCCGGGCTGGCCATTGGCGCATTATATGCACCGGATAAAGGCACAAGAACCCGTCGCAGGCTGCTCAGGCAGGGAAGGGATATTTGCAATACCCTCGAAAATAAAATGGAAGAAGGCCGCGATACGCTTGATGCACTAAAAGACGCTGTAAAAGAACAGATGTCGGTAATAAACAGCAAACTGGCACATAAATGTTAAGTTAAGTGCGCTCCAGATATTATATAGGCAAGTAAATATAATAGTCGTACTGCTTTTTTTGAAAAACGTTATACTATATATTTGCTTGCCTTTTATGTTATCGCTAAACGCTTGGTTGCCTGGTTCTACTTATGTGCAACGAATATGGGCACTTTATGATCGCGGATAGAAGCTTTAATAAAGCTTTCTTTCAGTAACTCTGAGAAAAGAGACCTGCCATAAGCTCCTGTTACCAGCATCGGATTTTCGTGTGTTAATACCCATTCTTCAAATCGTTCACTGTCTTTTATTTTTAGTTTCAATAGACTGGTTTCCTTAAAGTGACATTTTATATACTCTTCTATATTCGCTTTTTCGGGTATGCTGTCCGCCCCTGTATTTATATACGCGAGTACTCCTTTCAGTTTCTGGTATTCAGGAAATAAGCACAGAAATTGTTTGATCGCGTATATGGATGACTCTCTGCCATCGTATGCCATAATGATGGTTTTGGGCTCATAATAAGTTTCAGATATCAAAAGCACGGGGCACTCTGCCTTGTGCAATATATTCTCTTCATAGTCTTCCTGCAGTTCTACATCCAGGTTAGAATATAGTAGCTCATCACTCAGTATTAATAGATCAGAAAATCTTGTTTCTTCCCTTAGTTGGGCTATAACATGCTTTTTAGGGTTGGCATGTACTCTGTACCTTATGCCATTTTGCTGGCAGATGCTTTCGAAATGCTTTATGTTTTTCAACGTTACCGTGGGGTCATTTTGTATGCTGCTTGCATATATAGGTCCCGTTAAGCCTCCCAGTGAGTACAGCAATTCAGAATAATCAATTGCCGGAAGGAATAAGCCTATGGCCATCACCGGTTCATTCTTATTCATGTTTTTAAGAAATTCAAAAGCTCCTTTTGAAAAATGGTTGCCGTCAAATACAAGTAATATCTTTTTCATAATAGCCGTTCGTTATAATTATTGCGGTGTACAAAGTCACGTAGGTCTCTTCTCACCCTTGCATATTTTGCCTCAGACGTCGGGTACCCAATGCGAAATGAGATAGCAATTTTTAAATGCTCGGGTATGTTCAGCATATCTTTTATCTCGCTTTGTGCCTTGTCGTCATTTAGAGAGCTCAGCGCGTGCACACTAAGGCCAAGCGAAGTAGCCATGAGCCACATGTTTTCAAGTACACAGCCCAGGCTCATTATTCCCAGGAAGTCACCCTCCGATGCCGGCGCCCGTTTTTGCGGATTGTATAATATAATAAATAGTGTAGGGCAGGGGTATATCTGGTTATGCTGTTCTATAATATTAGGAGGCACTTTATCGCTCTCCTTTGCAGGCGTTACTATATGGTCCAGCCATGCTTTAGGGAACATAGTTCCCAACACACCTGTCTTCTTTTTCTTTAGTTCTTCTTCTGTGAATGATAGTTGCAGGTAGTTTTCACGAATGAAGGTTTCAGATACAGGCAACTCCATATCACGTATTTCATCCAGCAGCTCTTTATCATCAACTATTATCACCTCAAAATTCTGCATATTATGTGCAGTAGGTGCCCAGCTACCTGCTTCAAGTATTTGCTGTATATCTTCCTGCGAAACAGGCTTATTTTCGTCAAATGGTATCCTGGCAGATTGTCTGCTTTTTATCAGGTTCAGTAGCTCCGGCATAAAATATTGGCTAAGCGAGGTTTGGTGATTTGCCGCTCATTCAAAACTACTTGCTTAAGTTCTTCGAATAGATGATAGAAGTCAATCAAAATATTGATTGATATCAAGTAGTTACCTTTATTATGCTGATTTGTTGATTACAGTAATTTCGCCTTTTGACTATCCACACGGTTTCCAAATTAAGATGTCCGCATAGAGAGGTGTTAATTTTTCATTTTGTTTATATAATCCAGCATTTCCTGTGCATGTGCGGAGCCATTAGTAAATGAATTATAGGTGTAAAGGATTTTACCGTCCAGTCCTACCAGGAAGGTTTCCCTACCCGTAAGCACAAGCATATTTTTTACCCCAAACATTTTTAATACTTTATTACATTGATCGCTCAATAAGGTGAATGGTAAATGATGATTTGTTGCAAAGCTCTTATGGCTTGCTACCGAAGCATAATTAATACCAACAACCATAGCCCCTGCCTTTGAAAAATTGGTATAGCTGTCACGAAAGGCGCAAGCCTCCTTTGTGCAGGTGCCGCTTTCATCTTTTGGGTAAAAATATATGACCAGTAGTTTTTTGCCCAGGTAATCATTAACATGAAAGGTGTTTCCATTCTGATCGGTAAGAGAAAATGAAGGAACTCTGTCGCCAACCTTAAGATGCGCATTTTGCGCATTACAAGCCTGGAATAGAAATATAGATAGAAATAGAAGGGACTGTAATTTTTTCATAGCTGTAATATTAAAGGTTTTAACGAAAAAACTGACCAGGCGTCAAAGAGATATATGTTTCAGTTTCATTACCGGGTTGCAATGGATATATTATAAGTATAGTCAGGCAGCAGTAGTAGATTTAAAATCTTACAGAAATACCCCCGCAAATAAGTCCCTTATATCCAAAACCGAATTCAAGAAAGCCTGCGATTTCCTCTCCAAATCTTAGTCCAAGTGGAGTTACCTGCGCAGTCCAATGAACATCGCTATAGTTATACGGATTGCCCGGCAACGGCGGCAGGCGAGGGTCTCCAACCACGTAAGGATTCAAGGTATAAACATCATTAAAGTAAGTCGCCCCAAAGCCCAGGTAGCCATAAAACATGAAGTTGTCTTTTTTCTTATACGCAAATAATGCCTCTCCTGATAAAGTATATGTATGTACCGAATAATGACCGCTTACTCCTTCTGAGCCGGTTTGTGTAAACTTTGGATTACCATATGAAAGTTCACCATTTTCATTATCCATGCCGCCGCTGATGCCCAGGTAAAACCAGTCCGTAATGATACGTCGGTAGGTAAGAAACAGTGCGCCAGATGTCAAATTTGGGGTAGATATATAACCGTCCCAGGTACTGCCCCGACCGCTCCATCCGTTAGCTTCCTCTACAGTTACAACCCCAACACTCAGGCTAAGCTCATTTAGCTCGCCTTGTTAAAGTATTCTTCATTTTGGCAGAATTCTAAGTAGTCCGACAATAGATAATCAAACCAGGTTAATTTTTACTTTTCTATTGGAATTGTGGATATGATTATTTGGAATCCGCTTGTTAAGGAGTGTATCTTGCGCTTTTCGCTAATTAGTTAATTATCACATTAGCTCATCAACGAAATGAAGTTCTTAACGCCGCTGTAAACCCTTAAATGCCAATCAGCATTTGACGACATAACTTGTCAAACGGTATAAATCCACACTTTTATACCCAATTATACCCTAAGAGAATCCGCCGAAAGTCAATCCTGCAAAGGTGTCTCGCCAAAAATCTCAAAAACAGCAATTTTTTTATGGAACAGTTTTTAAGTATTTAGGCCAATTAATAGGTTATGAAAAACAGGGATCAATACAAACAAGAAGCTGAGCAAATGGCACAAAAACATAAGGCCATACAAAAGCAGGTTGCAAAAGCTGATAAGAATAATCCACAGGATAAATCTGAAAAACCCATGCAGGCTGGTGCGAGGAAATATCCTAAGCCTCCTTTGTCCAAACAACATCTTGAAAAACCGGGTATTGAAGCTGACATGGAGCTGAAGCCTATGTGCGATGCGCCATTTTATAAAGGTTCTGATAAGCTTAAGGATAAAGTGGCAATTATTACGGGCGGAGACTCGGGTATTGGTAGGGCAGTCGCCATATTGTTTGCAAGAGAAGGCGCTGATGTGGCAATAGTTTATCTCAGCGAGCACCAGGACGCCAAAGAGACGAAAGGGCTTGTGGAAAAAGAAGGGAGGCGTTGCATTCTTATATCCGGCGATGTTACAAACAGGAGTTTTTGTATTGATGCGGTAAAGCATACTGTAGCTGAATTTGGTAAACTGGATATACTGGTAAATAATGCAGCTTTTCAGCTTCACGTTGCACATTTCGAGGATCTTACTGAAGAGCATTTTGACTGCACTTTAAAGACTAACCTGTATGGTTATTTTCACATGGCGCAGGCAGCAGTTCCGCATATGAAGTCCGGCAGCGCAATTGTAAATACAGGCTCTGTTACTGGTTTGTTAGGCAATAAAGACCTCCTCGACTATTCTACTACCAAAGGTGGTATTCATGCATTTACCCGCTCTTTAGGCACACATCTTATCCCCAAGGGCATTCGGGTCAATGCCGTTGCTCCCGGCCCCGTATGGACGCCTCTAAATCCTGCAGACAAAGAAGAAGAGCAGATTGCAAAATTTGGTGCAGATACACCTATGAAGCGTCCTGCACAGCCTGAAGAGATAGCGCCTGCATTTGTTTTTCTGGCTTCTCCACAATGCTCCAGTTACATAACTGGTGAAGTATTGCCTGTTATAGGCGGGTATCTGGGAGGATAACATTAATAGAAAATTTGTCTCACTTTAATAGATTCATATTTTCAAAAACAAATTAAATACTGTTAATTTTTTTACAAGCGAGTAAACGTATCAGGCAATGCAAGCCTTGTTTTTATTAACTGTAGGTTGTGGTGGTCGTTATGTTTATTTTGTTGGCCTTCGGTTTTATATTTAAGGGGGCTTATTTTATTTAGATTTGTTCGCAATTATCAAACCCCTTATGATCATAAAAATTAACGGTGAGATTAATGAAAGCATCGTCGATGTGATAATATACCCAACAGATATACCTGGTGTGAAGATGAAAAGATTTGAAGGCCTTATAATAGCTGAAAACAGCGCATTGCAGGAACTGAAAAATATTGGTGAATTTACTATGGAAAAAGAAGGTGAGATATTTCAGAAATGCAAGTGCAGCGAAACAGGTAAGTTTACCTATAATTCTATGAGAGCTTAACCAATAATAAGTTGGATACAGATTAAATAAACAATAAGCGATGGAGCAAAATACACAGAACACAGCCTTGCTGGTAATGGATATGCAAATGGGGATTTTAGGAAGCTTTCCAAATGCCGAAGCCTTGACAGACAATGTATTGCAGGCTATAACCTATGCAAGAAGCAAGCAGATACCGGTTATTTATGTAACAGTGGGCTTTAGGTCAGGTACACCGGAAATAAGCTTAAATAATAAAAGCTTCGGTGCAGGTAAAGAACGATTTGCCAATGTGAATATGGAAGAATTTATGAGAATTGCACCGGAGTTGGCGCCCAAATATGGAGAAGTGACTGTAATAAAGCGTCGCATAAGTGCATTTACAGGCAGCGATCTTGAAGTCGTTTTGCGGGCCAACGGCATACAGCATATAATACTTACGGGCATTGCTACCAGTGGGGTTGTTTTGTCAACTATAAGGGAAGCTGCAGATAAGGATTATCGGATAACTGTATTAGCAGATTGCTGCGCTGATGCCGATGAGGAAGTACACCGCGTACTAACCACTAAAGTTTTTCCACGCCAGGGAGATGTGCTCAATGCGGCGGAGTGGATAGGCTAATTTAAACAGTTACCCATTGGCTTTTTTCCAAATAGGCACATAGTCCGAAATGATAACACGGAAATGCGATCTATTCTATATTTAGCATCAGATTTCAGTTAGATGACGAATAAAGAAACAGGCCAGCCAATTATCAAAACAGTTACAATCAATGCAGCGCCTTCAATAGTATGGGATGCACTTACAAAGCCTGAGCTAATGAGGCAATGGATGTCTGAGACGCATATTGATATCATTACAGATTGGGAAGTTGGCAGCCTGATAATTATTCGCGGTGATTGGTACAAAGCAGGGTTTGAAAATAAAGGCAGCGTAATAGAATTTGTACCTGAGCGGATAGTGAAGTACAGCCATTTAAGCTCATTGTCCCGATTGGCGGATGAAGTTGCTAATTATACAGTGCTTGAGTTTAAGTTAGTACCTGAAGACCATAAGACAATCCTAACACTTACAGTGAGTAATTTCCCTACCGAGGCCATCTATAAGCATTTTGCATTTTACTGGGGTGTCGCGCTTGAATTGTTAAGAAAGTTTGTAGAACAATAATAGTAATCAAATCTGCCATTTTATCAAGGTGGCAGATGCTTGTTGTTGCCTGGAGTTCTCTTATCCTTTTCTATTCCATTTCTTATTACTTCTTCCCGACGCATTATATTTTATTTTCGTTTTTCATTTTAGTGAGTTGTGCTAGCGTGAAAGCGCTTATTGCCATTACCAGATCGCGAACTGCTACATCATAATAATGAGTGAAGAGGATGAGCTGAAGCGCTATACATATGAGCCATGCCATCACGACATAGGCGCCAACCAAAGTGCGTAGGAGAACGATGATACCTGCTATAATCTCAATGACCCCAACCACTTTCATAAATGTCCCGGCATCCATAGGGAGCATGCTCTTGAAGCCTGCACCCAGATAGTCAGTCCAGTTAGTAAGGATATTGGTAAATTTGTCCAGGCCCGCTACTATTGGCACTATGCCAAAGGTGAGCTTTAATGTGTTTTGCAATTGTCTTACAGTAGCCATATAGTTTTGCTTTTAGTCTATTAATTAGATTAAGTATTGCAGAAAAGGTTACAAAAATTATTTTCAGAAGAGTTTGTAACCTTTTTATTCTTTCATCATCTAATAAAGTATACTAATGGACCAGACAATTTTACAGGCCGAACAAACTCCTGATATAGAGCTGATACATAGAATACTGGCAGGTGAGAAAAGGCTTTTTGAGCAGATAATCCGTCGATATAACCAGCGTTTGTTTCGTATTGGTATGGCTATACTAAACGATGATATGGAAGCAGAAGATGCTATGCAGACTGCTTATATAAATGCGTATGAGCACCTTCAAAGTTTTGAAAACCGATCTTCTTTTGAAACATGGCTGATAAGAATAATGTTGAATGAATGCCTGGCGCAAAAGAGAAAGAAGCAACGCTTCGGTACTGAAGCAGAGGGAGCCGCTGAAAATATAAAGACTATGACAAGCCCGGATAAAATATTGATAAATAAGGAGCTCAATGGCGTATTAGAACATGCAATATCGCAACTACCTGAGAAATACCGTATGGTGTTTGTGCTGCGGGAGATTGAGCAAATGTCTGTACGCGCTACCGGGGAAGCACTTAGCATAGAAGAACCAAATGTAAAGGTGCGGCTAAACAGGGCCAAAACTATGCTGCGCGAAAGCCTGAATGGATATATTAAGGATAATGTTTACAGCTTCCATCTTAACCGATGTGATAGGATAGTAGCAAATGTGTTTGCGCGGTTGCAGCTTTGAGTTTTTTTAATTTGCTAATGCTATCGAATTTCCCCAGGGTATAATTCAGAAAAAAATTGCTGAAAATGAGATTTTTGCCTGAAAGTATTTATCAGTAAGGATTTCATGGAATTTTTGTAGGGTATAATTGGGTATAAAATTGTGGATTTATACCTTCTTCATTGTGGCAATGTGGGGAATGGAGCAATATGATGCCAGATGTCGGGTGGGCATTTATGGGTTTACAGTGGCGTTAAGAACTTCTTTGCTAGTGTGGCAATTAGTTGATTAATTGATGTAGCAAGATACTATTATTAACATGCGGGTTCCAAATAATCATATCCACATTTTGATTGCTTCTTTGTTGCGTGCTTTCCGCGAGTTTACTTTCTTTTTGTCTCGCCAAAAATGAAAGTAACAAAGAAAAAGGCGACTTTTTTCAAACTG
>Ga0268266_10002083_pt1 | contig 22150 bp, 19 predicted proteins | sample KBSS13metaG_FD_190356 | JGI IMG/M metagenome (GOLD analysis project Ga0268266, IMG submission 190356) | Switchgrass rhizosphere microbial communities from Kellogg Biological Station, Michigan, USA - KBS S1-3 metaG (SPAdes) (version 2) | ecosystem: Host-associated > Plants > Roots > Rhizosphere... | reverse complement strand
CCGCTCCTCGAAGAAGTACGAGTGGCGGATCTCTTCGAGGTTCTCGCCGACGGTCTTGCCGGTCACCGTCATGCAATCGAGGTGAAGCAGATCGGAGATCGCCATCATCACCTTCGGAACGCCGCCCGCGTAATAGAAGTACTCGACGGGGTACCTGCCGGTCGTCTTGACGTTCGCGAGCACGGGCACGCGGCGGTGAATGCGATCGAAGTCGTCGATCGTCAGCTCGATCCCGAGCTCGCGCGCGACCGCGGGAAGGTGAAGCAGCGCGTTCGTCGAGCCGCCGACCGCCGCGTGAACCGCGACCGCGTTCTCGAACGCCTCGCGCGTGAGGATCTTGTCGGGCGTGAGCCCCATGCGCACGAGCTCGACGATCTGCTTGCCGGCCGCGCGCGCGTAGCGCAGCAACATCGACAGCGGCGCGGGGACGAGCGCCGAGCCGGGAAGCGCGAGGCCGAGCGCTTCGGAGAGCACTTGTCCCGTCGACGCCGAGCCCATGAACTGACACGCACCGCACGTCGGGCATGCGTTCTTCTGGCGCTCGAACATCTCCTCGTGTGGCTTGCGGCCGCGATCGACTTCCATGCCGAACGGCCACAGCTTGTTCGACGTGAAGTAGTCGGGCGCGTTGAGCTGCGTGCCGCCGGGGACGTGGATCGCCGGCAGCTTGCAGCGCGCGATCGCGACATGGTGCGCGGGCACCGATTTGTCGTTGCCGGAGAGCAGCACCATGCCGTCGTGCGGGTGGCCGAGCGCGTGGATCTCGACCATCGCGGCCATCACATCGCGCGAGACGAGCGAGTAGCTCATGCCCGACGTGGCTTGCGCGACGCCGTCGCAGATGTCGCTGACGTAAAACACGCCGGGCTTGGCACCGGCTTCGAACACGCCGTTCGAGATCTCCTCGATCAGGGGGCGAAAGTGAAAGGTGCCGGGGTGGCCCATACCGTATGCGCTGTCGACGAGGATCTGCGGCTTGCCGAGATCCTCCTCGGTCCAGTTCATCCCCATGCGAAGCGCGTCGCCCTGAAAATTGATCGTTCTCAGGTACTGGCTATGAAGTTGTTTGCGATCGAACCCCATGTTCGACCGTGGCATGGAGTGCTCACAACTGCAGGACAACGATGAGCACCGCGGCCTGATAGAACATCATCGACAACAGCGCGATGGCGAGTCCGGTGTGGTACGCGCGCGTCTTCTTGTCGCGATGCGCGATCGCACGCGTCATCCAGTCGGCGAAGTCCTCGTCGGGATCATGCGTGAGCCAGTGGATGTGGAGCACGCCACCGACGATGATCGCGGTCGTGGCGATGTCGCACAGACCGGCCAGCGCGAGGAGCCATCCGGCCACGCGTGCGAGCGCGTAGCTGCCGCGGCCGATGATGCGACCGGTGGTGATGAGCACGCTCGCGGTCAGCAGGACTCCGCAGATGCCGAGCAGCACCTGGGCGCGACCGTGCAGCGTCGCGAATTGTTGGTCGAGCTCCTTCCTGCGCTGATCGCGCTCGTCTTTCGGGCTAGTCGATGCGCTCACTCCGCACGAGAGGCTGCAACGGCGATGCCGGGTTGTCTGATATCGCCGCGATGGTAGGTTCGATCGTGGAATCGGCTCGTTGGCGACGTGCCGCGGTCTGGGCGAGGCGTGCTGGGGTCGCCGCACTGGTGGTCGGCCTCGCCTATATCGTCGTGATGATCTGGGACCACGATGCGTTCGTCCGGTGGATGAGCGAGGCATCGGCCGTGCCGTTCTTCGTCGCGATGGCGGTGCTGCCGGCGATCGGCATCCCGATGTCGCCGTTCATGATCGTCGCCGGTGCCACGTTCGGCGTGTGGATCGCGCTCGTCGGCAGCATCGCCGCGATGGCGGCCAACCTGTGCATCGGCTACGCGATCGCGCACAGCAAGCTCCGCCCGCGCATCGAGTCGCTGTTCGAGCGCTTCGACTACAAGATTCCGGACTTCGCCGCGGGTGGACGTGCCGCATGGCGCTTCGCGGCCGCGGTCAAGATCACGCCGGGCCTCCCGACGGCCGCGAAGATGTACGTCGTCGCGGTGACCGCCGTGCCGTTCCCGATCTACTTCGCGGTCTTGCTCGCGATCAGCAGCGCGTTTGCCGCGGTGTGGATCGTGCTCGGCGACTCGCTGTTCACGCACGACATCAGCATCGCGACGATGGCGGCGCTCGCGATCGTCGTGCTCGTCGTCGTCGCGATCGTGTGGTGGCGGAAGCGCCGGGCAGTCAGCGGCGACGACGCATTATCCGTCGTATGACCGCGCCGGCCATCGCCGCGGCGCCGGCGGCGATCACGCCGGTCTTCGCGTGCTGGCCCGCGCGTCGCGCCAGCCTCGCGAGTGGCGCCTCGGGCCCGGCGACTTGCGTGATCGAATCGCCGAGGATCTCGCGCGCGGCGAGTCGCGCCTGAAACCGCCACACCGACGGCATGCGGTGGAGCAGGAACAACGCGCGCTCGACCAGCCGCAGCGCCTCGTTCGTCGCTTCGGTCGCGGTCTTGACGCTCGACAGGAGCCCTCGGGCCTCCAGCATCCGGTCGTTTGCCGCGCGCGCGGCCCCGGACGCGAAGTCGGCGAGACGGATGCCTTCGACGCGAATTTGCGACGGGTTGTCGGCGAGCCACGCGTCGATCAGGCTTGCGATGTGCTCGGTGCGTGACGGGTCGAGCGCGCGCGCCGCGATGTCGCAGATCTCGGCCTCGGCCTTCTCGAACGCCTCCGAGAGCTCGCGTCCTTGCTCGGCGTACAGCGTCGGGATCCAGTGCTGGTCGAGCACGGTCCGGCACAGATGGACGAACACGATCATGTCGAGGAGGTCGATCTCCGCATGCGGGCCGGTCGCGATCTCGATCGCCGACGACATGTAGCCGAGCGTCTTGCGCAGCGCTTCATCACGCACGCGCTGGCTCGGCGAGCGCTCCAGCACCTCGGTAGCCTGAGCGACGCGATCGGTGAACCTCGTCGTGAAGCGTTGTAGCTCCTGCGTGAGCTCGTGGTCGTCCATGACCTCGCGCGGTGCAACGCAGGTGCCGGGTGCGCGGCCGTGCGGGCATCTCGCTTGCACCGTAGTCACACCGATGTCGGTCGTACGCGGAGTGCCGCTGCTCGTGCTCGTCGCGGTGATGGCCTGCGCGAGCCAAGCGGAGAGGGCCGCGAGGAGCGCGACGATCGGTGTGAAGTCGAAGATCGCCGAGATCGATCCGGTCGTCGCGCGGACGATCGGCGACCAGGCTGCGCGCGGCGCGGTCACGGGCGCGCTGGACAAGCTCGCGAGCGAGGAGCAGCGCGAGCTCGTCGGCGCGATCGTCGAGACGACCTCGAAAGCAGCGACGCGCGGGATCGTGGTCGCGTTGCGTCCCGATGCCGCGCACTTGCAAGAGCTGGTCGATTCTGCGGTCACCCACGCGCTCGATGGCGTGAGCCGGCATCTCGCCGCCGACAGCGGGCTGCGCGAACAGCTCGCGGCGACCACGCATCGGATCTCGGCGTCGGCGGTCTACGGCGCGCGCGACGCGCTGGCCGACATCTTCCCGGCGTGCACGCACGTGCCGGATCGGCGGCGCTGCGTCGAGGACCAGCTCGGCGAGGTGTCGCGCACGGCGGCGCGCGGCATGGTCGCCGGCGCGATCGATGCATCGCGCTGGCCGATCCTCGTGCTCGTGTTCATGGCCGGCGCGCTGGCCGCGTTGCTGGTGGTGCGCGTTCGGCGCTAGTCGTGCGGTCGCACGAACGCACGCGCCGGCGCGCCGTCGCCGCCGGCGAGCTTGATCGGCAGGCAGATCAGATCGCACGGTCCTGCCGGCACCTCGCTGAGATCGAGGCCCTCGATGATCGCGATGCCTGCCGCGAGCAGCGGCTCGTGCACCGCCGCGCCGTTATGTGCGGCGAACCCGCCGACGGACAGGTAGTCGATGCCGATCGTGCGGACCTGCTTCGCCGCGAGCCAGCGCGCTGCCTCGACCGTGAGGTACACCGCGTCCTCGGCGAACGTCTTGGAGCGCCACGCACGCGGCGAGTTCGCGGTCTTGAACAGGATCCGTTCGCCTGCGGCGATCCCGTACGGTTCGAGCTCGGCCACCGTGATGCGCGCCGGATCGCGGATCGCGATCACGCGCGCGGGACCGACGCCGGCCTCGAACGGCAGCTGATCGATCGCGGCCGCCCCCGGCTTGAAGTGACACGGCGCGTCCATGTGCGTGGCCGTGTGAACCCCGAGCGCGATCTTCGACACGGTCGCCGCGTCGCCGTGCGCCATGTCCATCATCCTCTCGACGACGACCGGCGGATTATCCGGCCAGTGCACCATGCCGTCGCGAATCGCCACCGAGACGTCGATCCAGCTCATTCACGATCGCGATGCAGCGCTCGTGCCGTGCGGATGCGCGAGCTGTCTTCTGATCGCGCGGCGCTCGTAGAGGTGCTCGACCTCGAGCGCCACGCCGATCACGATCGCGATCGTGAACAGGCCCGCCGCCGCCGAGTCGTATCGCGACGCCGGCACGGCGACGACGCAGAGCAGGGCGGCGAGCACGCGCGGCCACACCGAGCCGAAGCGCAACGCCAGGCGGAAGCCCGCCGATCCGAGCAAGAACAGCGATGCGCCACCCGCGCTCAGCCAGGCTTCGAACGGAGGTGCCGGAGCCAGCATCTCGGAGACGCGCAGCCGCGCCTCGGCCGCGATCGTGATCACGCCGAAGATCATCACGGCGGTCGCCAGCTCGTAGCCGATCAGCACCTGAATGACGCGGCGCTGCGGCGGCGAGGCCTCGAATGCCTGCGCGCCACGCGTGTCGTCCCCTACGAAGTAGGCCCACCACATCGCCGCGGTGGCCGCGAGCCCGGCGAGCGCGCCGATGACGAGGCGGAAGTCGACCACGCTGGTTCGTGCGGCCATGCCGAAGCTGACGAGCGACTCGCCGAACACGATCAGGATCAACGCGCCGTGCCGCTCGGCAAAGTGCGCGGCGTTGAACTCGAAGCCCTGGATCCGGCGACTCACGACCGGCGTCGCGATCTGGAGCACCATCGCGCTGCTCCACAGCACCCAGTCGGCGGGTCCGCGCACCCAGCCCGCCGCGAGCAGGAGCCCCGCGGAGATCAGATTTCCGGGCGCCATGCCGTAGATGCTCCGGATCGGCGTCGTGCCCGGTCGGAGCAGGAACCCGATCAAGTGCACGACGATGACGACGAGATATCCGACGCCGAACACGATGCCGTCGGCGCCGAACGCGCCCGGGACCGCGAGCGCGCAGATGAAGAACCCGGCCATGCCGGCCAAGAGCAGCAACGTGCGCTGCCACGTATCCGGACCGGCGGCGTTCGTCATCCACGCGTAGCCGTCGTACATCCAGTAGATCACGCCGAGCTGGATCGCCGCGCGGGCGATCCCGTCGATGTTCGGCGACTGCACGATGACGGTCGAGACCTGCGTGATCGTGAAGACGAACACGAGATCGAAGAACAGCTCGAGGGTCGTGACGCGTTCGGGGGCCGACGTACGCGTAAGCGATGCCAGCGTCATGCCACCGCGTGCGTGCGAGAGCGCTCGGTTTCGCTCCGCGCGAGCCGCGCCCAGAGTCGGGGATGCCCAGCGCCGATGCGTCATCGCCGTTGCCTGCTCGCATCGCGACGGCGTTGCTCGGAGCGTTGCTGGGCGGGCTCGTCGGTGGCGCGCTCGTCCTCGCCGCGACCGCCGCGCTCAAGGTGGGCATGGACTTCGTGGCCGCCGAGTCCACCATCGAGGTCATCGTCCTGCCGCTCGTCGGGCTCGTGCTCGCGACGCTGGTCCTGCACGGATTCGGGCGCACCGCGACACCCGGCGAACGCACGAGCGCATGGCGGACGTTTCCGGCAGACGCCGTTCGCGCCGATATCACCGCCGACGTCGTCGACACGGCCGGCGCCGAAGAGCGATTTCCGTGGCGCCTCGCGCCGCTTCGCGCGGTCGCGATCTTCGCGACCGTCGGGTTCGGCGCCGCGATGGGAACCGAAGCGCCGGCGGCCTATCTCGGTGTCGCGACGGGCGCGTGGATCGGCGATCGCGGGCAGCGATGGCGTCGGCTGCTCCGGCCCGCCGCGCTCGCGGCCGGTGCCGCCGGCGTCTCCGCGGTCATGGGCGTCGCGGCGGTCGGCACGGTCTACATGCTCGAGCTCGGCCGACGTCACCGCGCGCCCTTGAGCGCGGAGCGCATCGTCGCGGCCGCGACCGGGGGCCTGCTTGGATGGGCGATCAACGCGATTCTCGGCTGGAGCTTGATCCGGCTGATCGTCCCGGAAATCCCGCCGGAGAGCGTGCTGCAGGCGGTGAAGACCGCGCTGTTCATCGGCGCGATCTCCGGCGGGATCACGGCGTTCGCCGGCGCGCTGATCTATCGCGCGAAGAAGTGGCGCGCCTCGCCGCCGATCCGGCTCGCGGTCGGCGGACTCGCCATGGGGATCGTCGCGGTGCTGCTCGTCGCGGTGGCCGAGCCGATGGCTGCGGTCGGGCCCGGCGGCGGTGCGATCGTGTGGGCCGAGGAGGTCGCGCCCGTTCCACTCGCGCTGCTCGCGGTGGCGCTGTTGCGCGCGGCGGCCACCACCGCGGCGGCTGCGGCCGGCGGCTGCGGCGGCATCTTCGTCCCGTTCCTCGCGGTCGGCGACATCGCCGGCCGGGTGTTCGCGCCCGGGCTCGACATCGGAGGCGATCTCGCCGGTGCGGCGGGTGCCGCGGCCGGGATCGCGGGCGGCTATCGCTTGCCGTTCACCGCGATCGCGATGGCGCTCGGGATCGGCGGTCCACGCCAGGCGACGCTGGTGTGCTTGGCGACGATCGCGATGGCATCCGTGGTCGGCGCCGGTGTCGGAACCGCGTTCGACAAGATCACGAACCTGCCGTACCTGTGGAAGCGCCGGAGCTCTACGTGATCACGCGTACGAGCGCGAACACCGCCGACATCGCGACCACGATCGTTCCGGTCGCGACTACCAATCGATCCGCTAGCAGACGACGCATCGGTTGCTCCTTTCACACGAAGCTGTAGCGCTCGGAGTGGTACTTCGTGATCGGTACCTTCAGCTCCTCGAGCGCGTTCTCGATCGCATCCATCATCACGTCGGGACCGCAGATGAAGTACTCGTGGTCCGCGTAGGGTGGCGGCAGATGTCGTCGGAGCACGTCGGCCGTGACGAACCCGCGCTCTCCCGTCCAGTCATCGGGAGGATTCTCGAGCACGTGGACGACTGCCAGATCGAGCCGCGCCTCGAGCGCCTCGAGCTCGTCGCGGAACGTGATCACGTCCCAGCTCTTGCTGCCGTAGACCAGGACGACCGGGCGCTTGTCGCCCTGATCGGCGAGCGTGCGGAGGATGCTCATCATCGGCGTGATTCCGACGCCGCCCGCGACGAGCACGTGCATGTCCGCCGGTTGGCCCATCGTGAACGCGCCATACGGGCCATCGATGTACACGCGCCGACCGACCGGCACCTTGGCGATCTCGTCCGTGAAGTCACCGAGCTCGCGGATCGACATCTCGACGTGGCCGTCCGAGACCGCCGCGCTCGACGAGAACGAGAACGGATGTGCGCTGATCTTGAATGGGCTCCCGAATACCGTCAGCCAGCCGAACTGCCCGGGGCGGAAGCGCAGCCCGGCGTGGCCGTCCGGCCGCATGATCAGCGTCCACGTCTTGCCGAGCTCCTCGCGTACCTCCGACACGATGTACGGCCGCCGCAGCACGAACAGCGGCTTGAAGATGCGCACGTAGGCGAGCAGCCCGACCCAGAACACGGTCAGGCCGATCCACAGGCCGCGCTTCCACGGGTCGTCCAGATAGAAGCTCCACCCGACCATGTGCGCGATGCCCGCTCCGACCGCGACGATCGCGAGCACGACGTGCGTGACGTGCCAGGTCTCGTAGCGGAGCCGGAGCTTTGTCCGCCAGATCGCCATCACCACGATCGCGATCAGCGAGTACGTCGATAGCGCTGCGAACCGGGCGCGCCACGGCGCTTGCACCGAGTTGAGCAGCCGCACGAGCTCCGGGCGTTCGATGAACAGGATGATCGGATGCGCGACGACGAGCGCGACGGCGATCAGCGAGATCTGGCGGTGGAAGTGATAGATGACGTCCTCTCCCCACGGCGCGGTCACGTACCGAAAGCGCGCGGTCAGGCCGAACTGGAGGCCCATCATCGCCAGGCCGGAGTAGCCGAGCGCGACCGAGAATTCCGTCCAGAACGAGCGCGCCGGCGGCATCGAGCCGAGCAGCAACGCGAACAGCGGCGCGAGGATGAAGCACAGGTAGATGACCAACCACGCGATCCCGCGGCTCGTGGGGCCGGGCGCGGTCGCGGCGGGCGTGGTCGTTCCAGGTGCGGCGCCGTGATGTTCGGGATACGGCAGCGATGGAGTCGTCACGAGCGCTGGCGCGGTGCCAACCTCGTGCCACGGTCGCTCGTCCAAGCGCCGGCATGGTCCGAGCACGTCTGCTCGTCATGGGGCTTCGCAGACTGTCGGGACGCAAGGACGCCGTCGCCAAAGGCCGCGAGCTACGCCGTACGTTGCCACGCTCGAGTCATGCGACGTGGTCATCGTCGTTTGCGAATCGACCCGATCCGGTCGACACCCTCGAGCTGTCTCACACGCGTCGCCTGGAACGGCTGGCACCGGTGCGCTGGGCCCGCATGGTCGAATCGCCGTTCGCGTTCTTGCGTGGCTCGGCGATGGTGATGGCGTGGGACCTCGCGCATCTCCCGCATAGCGAGATCTACGTCCAGGCCTGCGGCGACGCGCACCTCTGCAATTTCGGCGTGTCGGCCACGCCGGAGCGCAGGCTGATCTTCGACGTGCGCGACTTCGACGAGACGCTGCCCGCGCCGTGGGAGTGGGACGTCAAGCGGCTCGCCGCGAGCATCGTGGTCGCGGCGCGCCAGCGAGGCATGTCGCGGGCGAGCACGCGCGAGGCCGTGCTCCTGTGCATGGCCGATTACCGCCGAGCCATGCGCGACGCGCTCGAGCTCACGCACAAGGAGATCTGGTATCGCCGCGTCGATGCCGTGAAGCTCGAGGCCGACGCCACCGGCGCGACCAAGCGCTACTTCCGGCGCATGTTCAAGAAGGCGCGTCGCCGCACGAGCAAGCGCGAGGCCCGGCGCCTGGTCGTGACCGTCGACGGCGAGTCGCACATCCCCGAAGATCCGCCGCTGATCTTTCCCGTCAAGGATTCGCGCGTGCGCAGCAACATGTGCACGCTCCTCGACGAATACGTGCGGACGCTGACGCCCGATCGGCGCGTGCTCCTCGACAGCTATCACGTGATCGACGTCGCGTACCGCGTCGTCGGCGTCGGCAGCGTCGGCACGCGCTGTCTGGTCGCGTTGCTCTACGGCGACGGCCACGACGACCCGTTGATTCTCCAGCTCAAAGAAGCGAACCGCTCCGTGCTCGAACCGTTCGTGCAGCGCTGTCCCTATCCGAATCAGGGCGAGCGTGTCGTCCAGGGCCAGCGCATCATCCAGGCCGCGAGCGACCTGTTCCTGGGCTGGAAGACGTTCGAGGACCACGATTTCTACGTGCGCCAGCTCAAGGACATGAAGGGAACCATCGACATCGACGAGATGGATCCGCAGACCATCGTCGACTTCGCGGAGCTGTGCGGCATGACCCTGGCGCACGCGCACGCGCGCAGCGGAGACTTCTGTCAGATCGCAGGCTACGTCGGCAAGGGCGAGCGCTTCGACACCGCGATCGCGGAGTTCGCCGATACCTACGCCGACCAGGTCGAGCGCGATCACGCCGCGTTCGAGCAAGCGGTGCGTGGCGGCCGGCTTCCCGTCGAGCACGTTGCTTAGCGCTGCGCGATCGCGATCACGTCCTTGATGCCGCGCCCGCGCACGAGCACGTCGGGCGCCTGATCGAACGGCGATCGCGTGATCAGCGAGCGGACGGCGTCGGGGAACAGGAGCATGAACTGCTCGAGCCGGTGGACGGCGGACTCGAATGCCGACCGGCCGGCGTTGACCGTGCCGATCACCACCTGATTGTTGAGCACGAGGTCGCGCATCCAGCGGCTGAGGTCGGCAGGCACCGGGCCGCGCTGCGCGGGGATCCCGCTCATCACGATCACGCCGTTGGACGCGAGCATCGGCAGCGCACCGAACGCGACCTCGGGCACGCCGACTGCCTCGAAGATGTCGTCGACGGTACCGATCCGTTCGCGTAGCCGATCGAGCGGCGTCCGCGCGGCCGAGATGTACGTTGCGCCGAGCGAGCGAATGAGCTCGGCGCGAGGTGAGTCCTCGTCTTCGCGCGAGAACACGTACGTGTCGATGTCGTCGGCTCGAAACGTCATCGCGCCGAGCAGCCCGACCGGGCCGGCGCCGAGCACGAGACCGCGCGGCCGCGGGATGTCGAAGCCGAACCGCGCGTGGAGCGCCGCGAGCTCGTCGGCGGCCTTGGCCACGACGCTGAGCGGTTCGACGAGCACCGCGACGTCGGCGAGCACGGCGGGCACGGGCACGAGATAGCGCTCGTCCTCGAGCACGAGCTCGCTCATGAAGCCGTCGGCGTGGACGATCCCGCGCTCGCTGAATTCGCCGGTGGCGCAGTATTCGGAGCGCTCCACGCGGCACGCCGCGCACTTCGTGTTCGTGCACGGCCGCCGGACCATCGGGGCGACCAGGGCGCCGGACCGCACCGTCGTCGCCTCGGGTCCGAGCTCGACGATCTCGGCGAACGTCTCGTGACCGAGCACGAGCTCGGACGAGCCCGGCGGTGGTGCGCCATGCTCGAACGCATAGATCTCGCGATCCGTCCCGCAGATTCCAACGTCGATCGGCCGGAGCAGCACCTCCGCACCACGCGGCTTGGCAGGCTCCGGCCGCGTTGCGATCCGAACATTCCGCTGCTCGACGTTGACCACCAGGCTACGCATGATCGACGACGCTGCAGTCGTCAGGCCAGCAAGGCCGGACGCTCGATCGCGCCATCTCCGACTCGGACGAGCTCGCGCGGCCAACCCTCCGTCACGGTGAGCACTTCCGGTCCTCGCGCCGTGACGAGCGCGGTGTCTTCGGACTTCACCGAGGTGATCGACGGATTCCACGCCACGACCTGGGCCGCGGTCAGGACGTGCGGATCGCCCGGGACCGCGAACCGCTCGCGGCCGGCATAGCCCGTGAGCCCGCCCTGGTGGTGTAGCTCCCATTCGGAAGGAACGCCGGCGTTCGCGTACTCCACCTGGCCACGCGCGAGCACGTCGCCGAGGGTGGCGCCTGGACGACTGGCCACCAGCATGGCGGCATCGACCTGCTGCACGGCGCGGAACCGCGCGGTGAGCTCGGCGTCCAACGACACCATGCGAGTCAGCGAAGCGTGCAGCCCCATCCGGCGCCCGGTGAGCGCCACGAGCAGCGAGCGCTGCCACGCGTACTCCGTCGGAATCGGATGCCGGTACTGCGCGATGCGCTGGTCTCCCGCCACCAGCACGACCAGCGGCTGGATCCCCCGCGCCACGCATGCTCGAACCACCTGCGCGGCGATGTCGCGCTCGCGCTGCCCGGGCCGCGCGTCCGTGCAGGCGGTCTCCACGGCGGCGGCAGCATCGCGACCGAGTCGGCGGTAGCGCTCGATCTCCGGCGCGAGCAGCGTGAAGCGAAGCGCCGCGAACGATGGGTCCGCGCGCGGCAGGCCGAGCTGGCCGAGATCCGATACGACGCGCGCGCCCGCCGCGAGCCGATCCACGACCGCGCGGGCTTGCTCGGGTTGATGCCACGGCCACGTGACCGGCTCGAACGCGCCCTCGGCGAGCTCCTCGTCGCGGATGCGTCGCATCTCGTTGTTCGCGGCGAGCACGAACGCACGATCGGGCGTGACCATCACCGCGGCCGCGCCCTCGTCGGAGCCGAGCGAGACACAGTTGTCTCCGCCGCACGTGAGCCACGCGAATGCGCCGTTGCCCGCGACGTGGACCGCGCCGGCGCGAGCCTCGACGAGCCACTCTCGGACCCGCGCGAGCTTCTCGGCGATCTCGTCTCGGCGTTCCACCGCTACGCCACCTCCGCCATCGCCGCCGGGAACGAACGCCACCGACCCTCGCGCTTCGCCTGGAGTCGGAACGCGCTGTCGATGATCCCGACGTGCGAGAACGCCTGCGGGAAGTTGCCGAGCTGGCGGCGCAGCCCGGGGTGGTACTCCTCGGCGAGCAGGCCGAGGTCGTTGCGGATCGCGAGCAGGCGCTCGAACAGCGCCTCCGCGTCGGCGATGCGGCCCGCCATCGCGTAGTTGTCGACGAGCCAGAAGCTGCAGATCAGGAACGTCGCTTCATGGCCGGCGAGGCCGTCGACGTGGGTGTCGGTCGAGTAGCGATAGACGAAGCCCTCGCTGGTGAGCCCGCGCTCGATCGCGGCGACCGTCGACACCATGCGCGGATCGTTCGCGGGCAAGAACCCCATGTGCGGGATCAACAGCACGCTCGCGTCGAGCGCGTCCGAGCCATACGACTGCGTGAACGCGCCCACGCGCTCGTTGAAGCCGCGCGCCAGCAGATCGCCGCGGATCTCTTCGCGCAACGCGCGCCAGCGCGGCAGGCGCTGCTCGATCACGCGCGGCGCGCCCTTGCCGAAGCGCTCGATGTGCTTCACGCCGCGATCGACGGCCACCCACGCCATGAGCTTGGAGTGGACGAATTGCAGGTGGCGCTGGCCGCGGATCTCCCAGATGCCCTCGTCGGGTCGTTGCCAGCTCTTCTCGACGAAGTCGACGAGCACCATCAGCTGATCCCACGCCACCGGCGTATCGCCGAGCACGCCGTTCATGCGCGCCTCGTAGAGCGTGTTGAGCGTCTCGCCGTAGATGTCGAGCTGGAACTGGTCGTACGCGCCGTTGCCGATGCGAACCGGCCCGGAGCCCTCGTAGCCGGGCAGCCACGGCAGCTCGACCTCGGTGAGCCGGTGCTCGCCGCCGACGCCGTACATGATCTGTGCTTCCGCAGGAGCGCCGGCGACGGCGCGCAACAGCCAGTCGATCCACGCGCGCGCTTCGTCGGCGTAGCCGCCGAGCATGAGCGCGTCGAGCGTGAGCGTCGAATCGCGCAGCCAGCAGTAGCGATAGTCCCAGTTGCGAACTCCGCCGAGCTCCTCGGGGAGGCTCGCCGTCGGCGCGGCGACGATGCCGCCGGTCGGCGCGTGGGTGAGCGCCTTCAGCGTGATCAGCGAACGGATCACGGCTTCGCGATGCGGGCCCTCGTAGCGGCACTGGCCGGCCCACTCGCGCCAGAACCGTTCGGTGCGCGCGAGCTCGTGCTCGGCATCGACCTGCGCTTCGTCGAGCCGCTCGTGCGAGGGGTAGTACGTGAGCGTGAACGGCAGCCGATCGCCCGCGCGAACCACGAAGTCGGCTTCGACACGCGCGGCCGTGAAGTCGGGCTTGAGCGGGACCGGGCTATGGAGCGCGAGCGCGTCTGGACCGGACGTCAGCGTCGCGTGATGGCGACCGCAATGCACCCACGGGATCAGCCGGCCGTAGGCGAACCGCACGCGCAGGTCGGCGTGAATCGGCACGGCGCCTTCGACGCCCTCGACGATGCGGATGACGTCGTGCTCCTTCGTCATGCCCGGCGGCATGAAGTCGATGACGCGGACGCGCCCGCCATCACAGGCGATCTCGGTTTCGAGGATCAGCGTGTCCGGGCGGTAGTGGCGCGCGATGGCGCGGATCTCGGTGGCGGGACGAATCGTCCAGTACCCGTGATCGTCGGTGCCGAGCATCTTCGCGAAGCACGCGTCGGAGTCGATGCGCGGCAAGCACAGCCAGTCGAGCGAGCCCGCTCGCGAGATCAGCGCGACGGTCCTCGTGTCGCCAATCAGTCCATAGTTCTCGATTAGATCGCTCATGATCGAACCGTGAGCGCGGTGGCGCTCACCCGCAACGTGCGGTTCCGCGACGCGGACAACGCGCGAGAGGAGAAGCCCGACGCGTGCGAGCCTGCACGCATGGTCCGACGATGGCCGAGGGACTTGTCGCGCGGCTCGCGGGCGTGGTGAGCTGATCGCGTGGCGCTTCGGCTCCGGCACGATCTCGATCCGGATCTCGATCACGTTCGCGGCACGCCTCGCGGCGACTCGGTCGTCGTCGTCGCGTACCAGGATTTTCTATGCCCGTACTGCCGGCGGCTCGGCCCGGTGTTCCGCCGTCTGCGCGAGGCGCTCGGCGATCGTCTCGTCTACGTGTATCGCTATTTTCCGATCGAGCGAGCGAACCCGGGTGCCGACCTTTCGGCGCGCGCGGTCGAGGCGGCCGGGCGACAGGGCAGGTTCTTCGAGATGCACGATCGCGTCTTCGATCGCCAGCTGCCGATCGGACGGCCCGAGCTCCTCGCGATCGCGCGCGACCTCGGGCTCGATGTCGATCGCTTCGAACGCGACCTCGATAGCGACGACGTTCGCGCGCGCGTCGAGCACGACGTCTCCGACGGGCGCAACAACGGCGTCACCGGCACGCCGACGATGTTCGTCGACGGCGTGCGCTACGACGGCGCGTGGGACTACCAATCGATGCTCGAGGCGCTCGAGCGGCCGTTCGCGGCGCGCGTGGGCCGCTCCGCCCGCGTCTTCGCGAGCCTGCCGACGTCCGCGGGCCTCGTCCTGTTGATCGCGGCCGTGCTCGCGATCATCGTGGCGAACTCACCGCTCGCGCCGCTCTACGAGCGCGCGATGAGCGCCTCGGTTCGCGTGGGCACGGCCGATCACGGCATCGCGCTCACCACGCGCGACTGGCTCGCCGAGGGCTTGCTGTCGTTCTTCTTCTTGATCGTCGGGCTCGAGATCCGGCGCGAGCTCGCATCCGGTGCGCTCGTCGATCGCCGAGCGGCGCTGCTGCCCGCGATCGCCGCCGTCGGGGGCGTGGTCACGCCGGCGCTGATCTACCTCGCGCTCGATCACGGCGCCACGCGCGCGGGCTGGCCGATTCCGACCGCGACCGACGTCGCGTTCGTGCTCGCGATCCTCGCGGTGCTCGGCGAGCGCGTCCCGACCGGGCTGCGCGCGTTCGTGGCGGCGCTGGCCGTCGCCGACGATGTCCTGACGATCGGCATCATCGCGATCTGCTTCCCGGGCTCGCTCGAGCCGGTCTACGCGATCGCGGTCGCGCTCGCGATCGGCGTGCTCGTCGTGCTCGCTCGCGCGCGGGTCTACGCGACGTGGCCGTACGTGCTCGCGGGCATCGCGTTGTGGCTGTCGCTGCACCTGCTCGGCGTGGACGCCGCGCTCGCCGGCATCGTGCTGGCCGTGTGCCTGCCGGGGCGCCCGGCACCGGCGCCGGCGCCGCTGCTCGCGCAGGCCGCGACCGCACTCGCGGCGCTCGACCACGTCGATCAGGAAGCGCGCCGCGAAGGTCGCGAGGCCAAGCTCGAGCACGAACCCGTGTGGGAATGGGCGATGCGCAACCTGTCCGCGACGACCGAGCGGCTGCTCTCGCCGGCCGAGCGCGTCGAGCGCGCGATCGCGCCGTGGTCCTCGTTCGTGATCTTGCCGCTGTTCGCGTTCTCGGCGACCGGCGTGAGCCTCGCGATCGATCTGTCGACCGGCGACGCACGCCGGATCCTCGCCGGGACGGTCGCGGGCCTCACGATCGGCAAGCCACTCGGCATCCTCACGGCAACCGCGCTCGGCGTCGTCGCGGGCGTGGTCGCGCTGCCCGACGGCGTCACGCGCCGCCAGTTCGTCGGGGCCGCGTGCCTCTGCGGCGTCGGCGACATGCTGGCGTTCGTCATGGCCGACCGCGCGTTCGGCCCGAGCGCGGCCGCCGTTGCCAAGCTCGGCGTGCTCGCCGGCTCGGTCATGGCCGGGATCATCGGCACCTTGGTGCTCTACCGCCGCGCGCGGGCCTCGACGGAGGGCCCAGCCTGACTGTCGGCGGATGTCGCCCTTACCCGGGTGCTACCTGACAGCCTTGACGACGCTTGCTCGCCGCCGGTCCGGGAATCGAGCACTTGCGCTGGCACGCGCCCCGCAATACCGGCGCGTATGCTGCGTGTCCTCGTCGTCGATGATAACGAAACGGTCGCGAGAACCATCAAGCGCATGCTGCGGGGTCGCTTCGACGTCACGACGCTGAGCTCGGGCAGCGCCGCGATCGAGCTCATCGCCGACTGCGATTTCCACGAGCGCAGCTTCGACCTCATCCTGTGCGACGCGCGCATGCCCGACATGCACGGCTGGGACGTGCTCCAGGCGGCACGCGCGTGCGCGACGCCGAGCATCTTCATCATGATGTCGGGTATGGATCACAACGATTTCGGCGCCGACGGCTATCTGTCCAAGCCGTTCACGCTGACCGACTTCATCGACACCGTCGGGCTGCTCATGCCGTCGCGGGCCAGCGTCGCGTCGCTCGGGCAGTGGCGTGGCCTCGCGACGCCCGCGCCGCGCAGCCGCAGCCTGTCCGCGCCGCCGTCGGGCTAGCGATGTTTGTGCGGATCCTGGGTCCGCTGCTCGCTGGTTCGCTGCTCGGAGGTTCGCTCCTCGAGCTTCATGCCGCACTTGGAACAATTGCCGGGACGGTCGCTGCGCACATCCGGATGCTTCGGGCAGGTGTAGTTCGCCATGAGCCGAGCGAGACGCAAGATCGCGGCCGACTCGATGCGCGTCGGCAAATGATTTTTGCAGCAGAGCGCGCGATCGCGCGCGCCCGTCCAACTCGATGCCGTACTGACGGCTCACTCGGCGAGCAAGACCGACACCGTGTCGCTGGTCGAGCTCGACATCACGAGATCGGGCTTGCCGTCGCCGTTGAGGTCGCCGACCGCGATCGCGATCGGCCCCGAGTCCGAGAAGTCGACGTGGCCGGCGAACGTCACGGCCGACGTGTTCGGCGGCGTCGTATCGAGCCACACCGAGACCTGGTCGTCCCCGACGATGACGAGATCGGGCTTGCCGTCACCGTCGAGATCGCTCGCCGCGATCGCCAGCGGCACCGAGATCTCCGCCGCCTGCGCGCCGGTGGTCGCGAACGTCGGCGTGGCCTCGGACGCAGTCTTGTCGAGAAACACCTCGACCGCGGCGCCACCGGCGAACACTTCGGCGGCCGCGAGATCGGGCTTGCCGTCGCCGTTGAAGTCGGCGCTCGCGAGCGCGACTGGACCGTTCGCGGTTTCGAGATCGCTCTTGGCGAACGTCGCGGCAGATGCGCTGGGCGCGGTGGTGTTTGTCAGGATCGATAGCTTGCTCGCAACGCCGTTGGACACCACGAGGTCGGGCAGCGCATCTCCATTCACGTCGGCGGCGACCACGTGGTTCGCGTCCGCACCGGTGGTGATGTCGAGCCGCGGCGCGAATGCCGGTGTCGATCCTGTCGTGGTGTCGAGGAACACCGAGACGGTCGCCGATGTTCCCGTCGGGCCACCCGCGATGACCGCGAGATCGGGCTTGCCGTCGGCGTTGAAGTCATCGACCGCGATCGACGTCGCGTTCTCGATGCTCGGGACGTCGGCGTGCGCCGCGAACGCCAGCGCGCTCGACCCGGCCACCGTCGCGTTCATCAGCACCGAGAGCGCGCCGCGGCTGTTGCCGGCGACGACATCCGGCCGGCCGTCGCCATCGAGATCCGCGACCGCCACTGCGGGCGAGCCGATCGCGCCGGAGCCGGTATCTCCGGTCGCGAAGTCCGCGTGATCGGCAAAGCTCGGCGTCGTGGAGCCGGCTGCGGTCGTGTTGATCAGCACCGAGACGAGATCGGAGGCGCGATCGCCGACGACGATGTCGAGTCGGCCATCGCCGTCGAGATCGGCGAGCGCGACGCCAGCCGGGTTCGGCCCGGTCCCGAAGCTGACGGCGGGGCGAAAGTGGATGTTGCCGGGTGGCGGGCCGTCGATCGACGTCGGCGCGTCGGGGTGCGCGGGCGCATCGCCGGTGAACGTCGCGGGTGTCGAGCTTCCGCAGCCGAAGGTCGCGGCTGCGATCACGAGAGCGCATGTCGTCTTCATGCCCATGTAGTGCGGACGAATGCGCCGGACGCGACAGGTTCGTTATTAAGGCCTGTGTACGGCTACGCGGCGGTGCTCAGAGAACGATGTTGCCGCGTTATGCCGGCGGCGATCGCGAGCCACACCACGACGAACGCGATATTGGTCGCAGCGATCCCGCGCGCGTCGAGCCCCGCGAGATGGATCCCCGCCCACACGACGCCGGCCGAGAGCGTGTCGCCGGCGCGCACGATGAACGTATCGATCGCCGCCTTCGCCTTGTACTTGACCGCGCGAGTCGTCGGCAAGAACAGCGTCTGGCGCACCGTATTCTGGAGCGAGTAGTCGGTGCTGTTCTCGGCGACCTTGGCCGCGCGCACCAGCGCGACTCCGCCGATCGCGGCGATCGCCACGTAGGCGCCGCCGACGAGGATCGGCATCACGAACAGCGAGCGCCGAACGCCGAGCTTGTCGATGATCCGCGACACCGCGAACGCCTGGATCGCGAACGCGGCGAGGTTCACCCAGAAGAAGAAGCTGCCGTAGAACTCCTTGATGACCTCTCGTCGGTCGGCCTGGATCGCGGCGGCACGCGCGGCGCCGCTGAGGTCGGCGTACGCGGTGCTCGGGACCAGCTGCGCCGCGTGGTGCGTCGCTGCCGATGACAGCACGAACTCGCCGGTCGTCTTGACCAGCTCGGCGACCAGGACCAGCGCCGCGATCAGCAGGATGTAGCGGTTCTCTGCGAGCAGCGCGAAGCCACCCTTGCCGTCGATCGGTGCATCGGCGAGGCGGGTGCCGCCGGGCGTGTGGCGGTGGACCTTGTCGACGATGTTGAACAGCACGAGTGCCAGCGCGAACAGCGCGGCCGACCACAACAGCAACGCGTACGTGCTCGCGAGCCGTGCTAGCTGCGGCCCGACGATCGCGCCGACCGAGCCGCCGATCGCGATGATCGCGAACAGCCGCTTGCCTTGCGCCTCGGTGTAGACGTCGTTCGCGTACGACCAGAACTGCGCGATCAGGAACAGGTTGACGATGCCGATCCAGATGAAGAACGCCAGTCCGATCGAGACGCCGCTCTCCGCGAGCACGAAGAACACCGCCAGACAGGCGATGACGAGCGCGTACGAGATGTTGATGAGGCGAATGCGCCGCACGCGGTTGGCGAGTGCGTCATAGGCCGGCAGGATCGCGAACAGCAGGACGGCCATCGCGCCGCCGGCGTAGCTCTTGAGCTCCTCGCCGCGCAGGCCGAATACCGAGTGGCTCAGGATCATGCCTTCGCGCGCGGTCTTCAGCAGGTAATAGCTCGTGAGGATCAGGAAGACGCACGCCAGCAGGAGCGTCGCGACGGTCCCTTCGCCGGGCTCGACCTTGCTGAAGGGTCGCAAGGCCACATCGATCAGCCGAGGGCGCTCGGCGATCCTCGTCGGAGAAGGTGACATCGACGATCATCGGGAGTGCAACGGATGTGCCCTCGGGCGTGATACGACGGGCCATGGCCGAAGCGAAGACGAAGCCGACTGGCGTGGCACCGCGCGACTTCATTGCCGCGGTCAAAGACCCGGGTCGTCGCGCCGACGCGCAGGCGTTGCTGCGGATCTTTCAGCGCGCCACCGGCGAGAAGCCCGTGATGTGGGGCAGCTCGATCATCGGGTTCGGCGCGTATCACTATCGCTACGCGAGCGGTCGCGAGGGCGACATGTGCCTCGCGGGATTCTCGCCGCGCAGCTCCGCGTTCGCCGTGTACGCGCTGTCGGGTGCGAGCGGCGAGAGCGACCTGCTCGCGCGGCTCGGCAAGTACAAGCGCGGCAAGGGCTGCCTGTACATCAAGCGGCTCGTCGACGTCGATCAGAGCGTGCTCGAGACGCTCGTGCAGACCAGCTCGGCGCATACGCGCGAGCGTCAGCAGTGCGATATCTGCGTCGACGGCCGGACTGCGGCTCGACGAGCGAGCGCCGACTCGCAGAATGTCGCGCGCGTGTCGCGCCATTCAGCTTCGGGTCGGAAGCGCACGCTCCCGTAGTGAAACGCGCGCCCCAGCGGGGCGGTCGCTGGCATCGCGTTCGCTCGGCACGCGGCTCGTATGAACATCGTGATCGTCGACTCGTCCCCGATCATGCGGGTCGGGCTCGCGCTCGCGTGTGCCGAGGCCAAGCACTCCGTCGTTGCCTCGATGAGCGATCTCGACGACACGTGCGGGCGAGTCGATCTCGTGATCTGCGACATCATGACTCCGTCGCGGAGCGGGCTCGCGCTGATCGACGACGTGCGCGCGACGACCGCGGGCGGCAAGGTCCTGTTCTTCTCGATGGTGACCGATGTCTCGATCATCGCGCTGCTCCTCGCCGCGGGTGCGGACGGCTACGTCACCAAGTCGCAATCGTGTGCCGAGCTCGCGGAGGCGCTCGCGGTCGTCGCCCGCGGCGGGCGCTACCTGCCGCCGACGGTCTCGCAGGCCGAGCTCGCGGCCGCCGAGCGCGATCGGGCCTTCGAGCGGTTTGCCGGGCTATCCAAGCGCGAACGCGAGGTGTTCGAGCTCACGGTGCGGGGCTTGTCGCACGACCAGGTGGCGAAGCAGCTGTCGATCTCGCGCCGCACCGCCGAGACCCACCGTCATCGCATCGTCCACAAGCTCGGTGCGGCCTCGATGTCGGATGCGGTCCGGCTCGGTGCACTGCACTCTGCGATCGGCAGCCGAGGGCCGGCATGAGCCTCGCCCGCAGCTTGATCGCATCGCATCGCGTGAGCGGCTCGTTCGCGCCCGGCGACGAGCTCGCGATCCGCGTCGACCAGACGCTGACGCAAGACGCGACCGGGACCCTGGTCATGCTCGAGCTCGAGGCGATGGGGATCGATCGCGTGCGCACCGAAGTCTCCGCGCAATACGTCGACCACAACCTGCTGCAGCAGGACTTCAAGAACGCCGACGACCACCTGTTCCTGCGCAGCGCGTGTCGTCGGTTCGGGATCTGGTACAGCCCGCCGGGCAACGGCGTCAGCCATCCGCTGCACATGGAGCGCTTCGGCGTGCCCGGCAAGACGCTGCTCGGCAGCGACAGTCACACGTGCGCGGCCGGCGCGCTCGGCATGCTCGCGATCGGCGCCGGTGGGCTCGAGGTCGCGCTCGCGATGGCGGGCGAGCCGTTTCACCTGCGCATGCCGTCGATCTGGGGGATCCGGCTCGAGGGCGCGCTCCCCGACTGGGTCAGCGCGAAGGACGTGATCCTCGAGCTGTTGCGCCGCCATGGCGTCAGCGGCGGGATCGGCCGGATCCTCGAGTATCACGGGCCCGGTCTGGCGTGCCTGTCGGCGATGGATCGCCACGTGATCGCGAACATGGGTGCCGAGCTCGGCGCCACCGCGAGCGTGTTTCCAGCCGATGCGCGCGTGCGCGAGTTCCTCGAGGGCCAAGGGCGCGGTCGAGACTTCGTCGAGCTCGCCGCCGATCCTGGCGCCGCGTACGATCACGAGGACACGATCGAGCTCGACCGGCTCGAGCCGCTGATCGCGCGGCCGTCGAGCCCGGGCAACGTCGTGCCGGTGCGCGAGCTCGCCGGGCTCGAGATCTATCAGGCGTACATCGGCTCGTCGGCGAATCCCGGCTATCGCGACTTCGCGATCGCCGCGGCGATCGTGAAGGACCGCCACATTCACGATCGCGTGTCGTTCGACATCAACCCGACGTCGCGGCAGATCCTCGAGAACCTGATCGCCGACGGCCACGCGACCTCGCTCGTGCGCGCCGGTGCGCGCTTGCATCAGGCCGGCTGCAACGGCTGCATCGGCATGGGCCAGGCACCCGCGACGAAGCGCGCGAGCCTGCGCACCGTGCCGCGCAACTTCCCGGGCCGCTCCGGCTCGAAGGACGACCAGGTCTATCTCGTGAGCCCCGAGACTGCGGCGGCGTCGGCGCTCACCGGCCAGCTCACCGATCCGCGCACGCTCGGCGCGTATCCACGCGTCGCCGAGCCCGAGCGCCCGCGGCTCGATCTCCAGATGCTCGTGCCGCCATCGGCGAAGGGCCGCGTCGAGCTCGAGAAGGGACCGAACATTCATTCGATTCCGAGCCTCGCGCCGGTACCGAACGAGTTCGAAGCGCCCGTGTTGCTCGTGCTCGGCGACGACGTTTCGACCGACGAGATCTTGCCCGCCGGCGCGCGCGTGCTGCCGTACCGGAGCAACGTCGAGCACCTCAG
>Ga0268266_10002082_pt1 | contig 22153 bp, 9 predicted proteins | sample KBSS13metaG_FD_190356 | JGI IMG/M metagenome (GOLD analysis project Ga0268266, IMG submission 190356) | Switchgrass rhizosphere microbial communities from Kellogg Biological Station, Michigan, USA - KBS S1-3 metaG (SPAdes) (version 2) | ecosystem: Host-associated > Plants > Roots > Rhizosphere >... | reverse complement strand
CAAAGACAACCGCTATCTGCAGCCCTAAATCGACAATTGCACCAATCCAGAAAGACCAGAAATAGGCTTGAGGGTTACCAAAACGATGGATATAGTACAGAGCAATTGTTTCGATGACCTGAAAGCTTATATACGCACTGAAAATAGGAAAGATGCTCCATCGCCGGCGTGCAATCAGCACGAGTACGAGCACGACCAGTTCACAGAAACCGGCCGTCCACAGTACGCGTGCTGAAAGACTGAGCTCCATTCGCAACTTCATCTTACTTAATCTTTTTTATTTTGATGAATTGCGTTGTTTGATACCCGAACACTGCCATCACGATCGAAATGGAATCAGCGGCCCCCGGTACCTGGCTGGGGACGAGGATTGCTACCGGATAACGTTGCATGAGCCGGGGTCACGGCTACTGTGGTTGCTAGTGCAAGGATGCATGCCAGAATCGCCTTACGAATATTCGTTTTCATTTTTCTTCATCTCCTGAGAGTGCGCAGTTGCGCCTATCAGAAGCGTATGCTGCTTGCCACCTGGAGACAACGGCTTTTCCGTTCTGACAACTGTGCAAGCCCCTGCATATTCAATAACTTCGATGGTTCTAACACTGAAGAGTCATACGAGCGATTAGGCCATTTCATCTCCAAGACGCCGATTTCCCAAACGCGGCGATTCAGAGTTCACCTATGTCGGCGCCCAGGGAGCCAATCAACGAGGAAGAATTCACTCCCTGAAAGTCCCGCGCACGCTACAAAATTTACCGCTCAGAAACCAACATAATGCTCAGAAAATCCCGCAGATAACCTAGAACACGTCCGCCATCATTGTTTTTGAAACTGTTTGAATCGGTTCAATTGCTGCTTTGTCCCCTCCTCATCAACCGCCCCATCCACGAACACACCAGCAACAAAGGGATCGCACGAATTCAAAGACCGTTTATCTTTCAGCAACAACCGTTAGCTAGCCTTCGCTCGCAGCTAATTCCACCCTTGCGAGGCCCTCCCCCCATGGCTACTGATCGTCGTACATTCCTGCAGCTCTTAAGCGCAGGTGCCGTCACCGCGTCCTTTCCGTCCAGCATCGCGAGAGCATTAGCAATTCCCGCTAACAACCGCACCGGCACCATCAACGATGTCGAACACGTTATCTTCATGATGCAGGAGAATCGTTCCTTCGATCATTACTTCGGCACTCTTCGTGGTGTTCGTGGTTTCGGCGATCCTCGCGCCGTCACACTCTCCAACGGGAATCCTGTCTGGCAGCAGCCCAACGGTGGCAACAACTACGTCCTCCCTTTTCATCCCAGAGTACCGAACCTCGGCCTCCAGTTCCTCGAAGATCTCGCCCATGACTGGGAGACCACCCACTCAGCCTGGAACAACGGGAACAATGACCAGTGGGTCCCGCAGAAGGGCACTACGACCATGGCGCACCTCACCCGAAGTGATATTCCCTATCACTATGCTCTTGCAGATGCCTTCACTGTATGCGACGCCTATCATTGTTCGCTTCTCGGTCCAACCGATCCCAACCGTTACCACATGTGGAGCGGCTGGGTCGGCAACGACGGTAAAAATGGTGGTCCCGTGGTTGATAACGCTGAAGCCGGCTACGATTGGTCTACCTATCCAGAAATCCTCGAGAGGGCAGGTATCTCATGGAAGATTTACCAGGACATCGGCGAAGGACTCGATGCATCTGGCTCGTGGGGATGGACCGGAGATAACGCCTACATCGGCAACTACGGCGACAACTCGCTCTTGTATTTCCATCAATACCAGAACGCCCCCGAAGGCTCTCCTCTAGCGCAGAAGGCACGCACCGGCACCAATATCCTCAAAGGCGGCACGCTCTTCGACATCTTCAAGCAGGATGTTGCCTCCGGAAAACTTCCGCAGGTCTCCTGGCTGGTCGCTCCAGAAGCTTACACCGAGCACCCAAACTGGCCTGCCAACTACGGGGCCTGGTACATCTCGCAGGTTCTCGACATCCTCACCGAAAACCCGGACGTTTGGAGCAAGACCGCCTTCTTCCTCATGTATGACGAAAACGACGGCTTCTTCGACCACATCCCGCCACCCGTCCCGCCGCAAACGCGCTCTCAAGGTCTCTCCACTGTTCCCATCACCAACGAGATCTTCTCGGGTGACGCCAACAATCCAACACCTGGCCCCTACGGCCTCGGCATGCGCGTCCCCATGATCGTCATTTCGCCATGGAGTAAAGGCGGCTGGGTCAACTCCGAGGTCTTCGATCACACCTCGCTTATACAGTTCATCGAGCACCGCTTCGGCAGCCATTCCAACATCAAAGAATCCAACATCACAAAGTGGCGCCGAGCTGTAACCGGCGACCTCACCTCCGCATTCAACTTCAAATCACCTAACGCTTCCACAGTTCCGCTACCCAGCACCGTCGCCTATCTCCCTCCCGACGGTCAGCGCCATCCCGACTATAAGCCTGTTCCTCCGGCCGATCAGGCCATGCCGACCCAGGAATCCGGCACTCGTCCGGCTCGCGCGTTGCCCTATCAGCCCAACGTCTTTGCCCAGATCAATCCGGCCAACGTTACTCTTAACTTCGGAAACACCGGCAAATCCGCAGTCGTCTTCCACGTACGTTCCGGTAACACTCAGAACGGTCCTTGGACGTACACTGTCGAACCGTTCGCGCAGGTCTCAGACAAGTGGAATTACTCCACAGGCAATCAAAACACCTACGATCTCTCGGTTTACGGACCGAACGGCTTCTTCCGCGCATTCAAAGGGAGCCTCTCTGGTCAGAATAAGGCGAACCTCCAGACCATAGTCCTCCCTGACATCCTCCAGTCCAGGCTCTCTCTCGAAATAGTGAATCTCGCCGCCACCGCGCAGGTGACGATCACCGACGTCTACACCAATGACAAGACCGTCCGTAAACTTCATCCCGGACAACCCCTCGCACTGCACTGGAGCCTCGTCAAAACCTATGGCTGGTACGACCTCACTCTTGAAGTCGACTCTGATCCCAGCTTCCAGCAGCGCATCGCCGGCCATATCGAAACCGGTAAAGACAGTACGACCGACCCGGCTATAGCGACCACTAAGCCGGTCCTTAGTTAAGGACGGTAAATCTCCATTTGCACATAAGTAGAAATCTCTTTTCGCCGCAAAGGCATGACCTCGTTCGCGAGGCCATGCCTTTGCGGCTAGGCGGAACGACAATAAACCCAGTACACGGATCCGGCCGATAACTACGAGCTCGGACTCCAAGCCTCTTCTCCTGCATCTCACTTCAAGATGCAGGAGAAGATATTTGCGCTCCGTCGACTCGGCCTACTCCGGTCAGCCGCTTATATTCCCCCCTGAAAACCGGGGCATCTGTCGAGTAGAATGATCCGCTGAGGCTTTGAAATCGAAGTAACAACTCGATATGAACTTAACCGGCTAAAGCAGTAAGCCTTTGTTCCGATACTCAGGAGCAAAGCATTTACCTATTAAATTCGCCCGTCTCTACGGATTTGGAAAGACCCTGGAAAGGAAGAGAAAATTGATGCGTGCCACACGACGGGAATTTATAAGAACCGCATTTGGAACCGCAGCTGCAGTCGGATTTCCCACGATTGTTCCTGCAACTGTTTTTGGTCAGAAAGCACCGAGCGAGAGAATAAACGTCGGAGCGATTGGAGTCGGGCGGATCTCCCGGGGGCACGATCTTCCAGCAATCTTCAAATACGACGGCGCGCGCGTGATTGCAGTTTGCGACCTGGATGTAACTCGAGCTGAACTAGGCAAGCAGTTTGTAGCCGAAGCGTACACCAAAAAATTCGGCAAACCCTATGACGCGGTCAAGATCTATCACAGCTACCATGAGCTATTGGCCAGCAAAGAAATAGACGCAGTGGTTATCTCAACTCCTGATCACCAACACGCGATTGTAGCGGCTGCGGCAGTAAGGGCAGGGAAAGATGTTTACCTTCAGAAACCCGCTTCTCTGACGATTGCAGAAGGCCGCTACCTGAGCAATGCTGTTCAGGCTTCAGGAAGAATCCTGCAAATTGGAAGCCAACAAAGATCGTGGAAGCAATTTCATCGAGCATGCGAGCTGGTGCGAAATGGACGCATTGGAGATGTGAAGCATGTTGAGATTGGCCTGCCAGGCGACCCTTCTGGAGGTAATCCGATGGCGATGCCGGTACCAAAAGAATTCAACTACGATGCGTGGCTGGGATCAACTCCTGTTGTTCCTTACACAGTTGATAGGGTAATGCCGCTGACGGGATTCGACAGGCCGGGATGGCTGCGGATGGAGCAGTTCGGTGCAGGCATGATCACCGGCTGGGGAGCTCACCATGTCGATACCGCCCATTGGGGAATGAACACCGAGTACACAGGACCGGTAGAGGTTTGGGGAATCGCAGAGTTTCCCAAGACCGGCTTGTGGGACGTGCATGGTAAGTTTTTGACCCATGCAAGATACGCTAACGGTGTGACAATGGATATTTCGGGTGATTTTCCCAATGGAATCAAGTGGTACGGAACGAAGGGATGGATATTCGTTACCCGTGACGAGATGACAACCCCGACAGCTGGCGCAGGACAGGCAACAAAGATCGAGCCGTTGATGGCGAGCGATCCTAAAGTTCTGGACTCGGTCATTGGCCCAGATGAAATCCACCTGGAAACATCGAGCGAACATCACGCGAATTGGTTGGATTGCGTTCGGTCTCGAAAACAACCTCTCGCCCCTATAGAGATCGGACACAGGGCTTGCTCGACTTGCCTGTTACATCACATAGCTATGAAAACAGGCCGCCATCTCCATTGGGATCCGGAACGAGAGCGGTTCAAAGACGATGAGGAGGCAACCGCGATGCTCTCTCGTCCTCAGCGTTCGCCCTATACATTTGAACAGAGCAGTTGGGCATAATCGTCCTTCTCGTAGAGGTCTCCAGATCTCTACGAGACCACCAGATCAAAGTTCGTTAGGACAACCTTGTTGCGGCCATCATGTTTGGCGCGGTAAAGAGCAGCATCAGCATGACGAATGAGAAGCTCCGACGTCTCCCCATCTTTGGGAAACAAGGCTCCTCCGATGGAGATCGTGACCCTACTATATAAGTCATTGTCGAGTTCGGTTCGAAGGTTCGCAACAGCTTTCCGAATGATCTCAGCGCGGTTGAAAGTAGCTTCACGAGTGATGTCCGGGAGAATAATCATGAACTCTTCTCCTCCGTAGCGACACACAAGGTCTTCAGATCTGACGCTCTTACTGAAGACCTGGGCGACCTCTTTAAGAACAGCATCGCCGGCAGCATGACCGAACTGATCGTTGAGCCGTTTAAAGTGATCAACGTCAATCATCAGGACCGCAAGAGTCCCTTTACGTCGCGTAGCGCGAGCCAACTCGCGTTCAAGCGCAATCTGGAGAAAGTGACGATTGAATAGGCCCGTCAATCCATCACGGATAGATTGATGCTCGAGTTTTTTACGCATCTCCAGGGAAGCAAGAGCCATTGCGGTGAGCTGAACGAGCTGGCGAATACCTTCAGTTCTGCCTTCTACGATTTTTTGTACACCTTGAGCAGGACAGTCGATAAAGAGAATTCCTATGGTGTCACCGTGCGCGACTAAAGGGACGCAAAGATAGCATGTAGGAGGCTCACCAGTGAAATGGTTGCAATGGATCTGTGACGCACCAGAGGCGTACCAACGAAATTGACCGGAGCGCAGACCGCAACAGGTATCCGGCGGAAAGATCTCTGCTACACCTGAGCCAGTTTTGTCGCTGCTCCAGTTGGCTACGTTCTCTACCATATTGCGAGAGCTATTGATGATGCAGAGTGCCCCGCTACTGCCAGGCAGTAGTTCCGAGAAGCGAAACGCGGCTGAGCGATAGACATGTTGAGCATCGGTACAGAGCTGTAAATCATCGCGAGCCGCTGCCAGCAGGTGAGACTCGCGTGCATGATTTTCAAGTCGTTGAACACTCTCGCCGAGCTCCCGGTTTAGCTCTGCCGCCTCTTCCGCGGTTTGAATGCGGACGATAGCATCGCGAAGCATGAGAGCGAAAAGAGCAAGTAAGACAGAGAGACAAAGGGCGGCGAGACTGAGTTCGGTAATCGTCGCCACCTGCGACCGGTGACGCGTGGCGTCATCGCGTTCTCTGAGCAGCTCAGATTCCTGTGCCGCCATAAGTGAAAGGATCTGTTCGCAATGAAGCGTGTGAGCGTCGGCATGCGCCACATCTGGCGGATCAGAACTGAGATCGTGTAGCAGAGCGGAGGTGCAGGAGTCCAGCTCCTCAAGGTTTTGCGCCTGCCGGGGATTGTCCGAGATAAGATCTCTCAACCGCGCTGTCCGCGTTCGCAGCTGTATGGCGTAACGTCGCGAAGCCCCTAATTCAACCTCGTCTTGAGTTACTTTGTAGAACCTTCCTCCCGATTCTATGCGTTGAGCCATGTCTGAGGCTCCTTGAATAGAAAGAAGAACCTGCTGAGTATGCTGAACCCAACGTCCGGCGGAGATGAGACTCTGCGTGTTTCGGAACAGGAAGAATCCACCGCCCGCAATAAAGAGCACCGATCCAAAGGCCGCCAGCAGGATTAGCTTGACGGGTGTCGCCGATAATGGAAGTCGTCTTTCCATGACGCGATGGGAAACTCCTCATAAACTCGGGACCGGCCATTGAGAAACATTTGGCCGGTCGGCATTTGGATCAAGGAATAAGTAGCGGCCTCAGGCCAGTTCTTCGATCCAGTCCGGTCGGGCCCATAACCGAATCCAGCGACTGGGGATGCGTAACGTAACGCAAATAGAAACCGACGCGACTATTGTTATAGTCACGGGAGTTATCGATGCTAAAGAATCCACCGACGTGCCAATGTTCGGTCATCAAATAGGAGCCTTCTCCTTCCATATTGTAGTTAGCACCTACGCTGGTCCGCTCGGCCAAATATGGATTGTTATTCGCTGCTTGAAGTCCAGGATCAAGTGGGTAGAACGCAGCAGCATCTTCCTGAAAAGCCTGTAGACCAATGGAGCCCGCGGCACGGTAATGAAATCTAGTGCCGTAGTGTCCTTCAAAAGTGAGAGGGATATTGCTGAGCAGGTAAGCTCCCGGACTGAAATACCCGCCGTTTCCATAGGTGAACAGGCGTTGATTGTTGGCGAAGTGCATGCCAAAGAGGTTCATACCGAGTGTAAGCTTGCCATATTCCGGGCGTTCAAATACGGACCAGTAGGCCCCTGCGAACCCGTCTATACGTGTATTAGAGCGAATATGTTGCCCGGTGATGTATTGTCCTCCAACGGACATATACCAACCAGATGAAGCATCACCGCGATTGATCTGCAAAGAAGCAGCATTCGCAATAACCCCTCCCCAGATATTGCCCCTGTAACTAGAGGAGACAGAACCAGGATCGCGAAGACCAGCATAAGAGAGTTGTGAATCTTCGATAGGCTGGCGGTCAAAGCTAAAGGTCACAGGGCCAGCATTCGGCTGAACGAGCAAACGACCAGTAACATTCTCTACAAGAAAACCATGAGGTGTGTATCCAATGGCGGCACCGAGGCTTCGGGTTCTCAATTGGAGTTCTCCGCCTATGCCTGCTGATGACTGCGCATCCGATATCGCGCCGACAGGCAGGGTGCCGAGCTGAAAAGTCGCATCGGAGTTGGTCGTGCCGCCCTGCAGCAAAGTGGGATGAACGATCACGGACAGGCGCGCCGCCTGATTAATCATCGACGACTGTTCGACGTCAGCAGTGAAAATGGTGAGCCGGTCGAAACCGGGTTGGCCACTATGAAATCCCACCCACGAACGTCCTCCCAGATAAGGACTGCTTGCGGCCTGAATTCCTTCCACTTGCTGCTCAATCTCTTGTCTCGGCGTGAGTGGTTGCTGACGTACGACCACAGCAGGGCCCGTCAACGGAGGTAATGGCTCTAGCTTCGGTTCGGGAAGAGGCTCCAGAAGCGCCAGCGACGATGGAGCAGCTAGTGTTTTGACTTCGTCACGGCTAACTGGAACAGACCATGGGTTTCTTTGCGAGACGGTCTGCAATGTCCGTGGAGGCAAAGGATCGTCAGCGAAAGAAGATAGAGACCCTAATGAATCTCTCGCCGAAGCCGCGGCGTGTGGAGGCGGAGCGTCGACGTGAGTTTTGCTAACTGAGACGGGACTGAACTCCTGAGTATCATCTTCGGCGTCGTCGCTCCCGAAAGCAGGATGTCTGTCGATCGACCTTGTCTTTGACGGAGTTTTACTGAACGGCGGCAGATCGTTTTCCCGTTTAACCGAGGAGGTTTCGAAAGCGGTATCGGAATTGATACGATGACGGCTCAAGTCAGGCGTTGAACTTGGCTGCGACGATAGTAAAGATAGGTCAGACTCAGAAGCACGAACGGAACGCGTAGATATATCCCCTGCGCTTCTCGTGGGCCAGAGGGAATCACGACTATCGAGACTGTTCTTCTCCTGTTCAGCGACACGTTGCCTCGAATTGCCCGACGAGCTAAGCAGTCGAAAAAGCTCTTCCGTTGCGGGAACCGGTGATGTTCCGGCAGAAGCCGACTGAGATGTAATCTCATTGATGTCTGGAGGTCCGGATGCCTGCAGAGCTGCCCGGTAGTACGCTTCAGCACGTCGAGAATCGCCTCGTTGCTGCTCAAATTCGGCAGCCAGCTGAAGAATCTGTGCATCTCTGCCAAAGCGATCAAGTGACGTCTGGAGCCACGCCTCTGCTTGCTTACGATCTCTGGCGGCGAGCGCAGATCGAATCGCAGAGGCACAGATAGCTTTATCTGCCTGGGCAATGTCTTGTCTCGCGTAAAGCATCACGGCACGCTTAGGGTCGCCAGCTTCAATATAGGCATCGGCCAAAGTGTTGTTCAGCGAGATATCAGAAGGAAAGGCGCGCAGAGCAGTCGAGAGAATCAGAACTGCGTCCTGCGGTCTCCCTTGCTGGCGGAACTGCGCTGCGCGCTGCTGAGCCCAGCCTGTCCAAAGGTGGGAAACCTCTTCCTGCTGATCTGCGGTCAAATCGACGGTGCTGTTCAACTGCTGAATGACGTTGGATAGACGTCCGTTTGCACCCACCCGCAGGTAAAGCCAGCCCTCCTGGATCTTAACGGAAGCTGGTGGTTCAGTTCCCTGCTGGCTATAAATGGTGTCGATCCGATCAATCATGGTTAAGGCACGCCTGGTGTCTCCCATAGCGGTATAAACCGACGCCACAGCCTGCAGATAGCTAGGATCGTTTTCGATATCTGACGTAATATCTTCCGGCATCTGCTCGATCTGGCGAAGCGCTTCGCGATCTCGCCCAATTGCGTGAAGTGCCTGTATGTAACCGGTCCAGGCATCCTTTGAATTGGGATGTTCATCTGTGAGCTGCTCATACAGTTCGGCTGCATATTTCGTATCGCCGCTCGCCATTTCGACGGAGGCCAGCTGGAGTCGAAGAGCGAGTGAAGAACGAATGCGAATAGCGCGTTGCAGGACCGACCGGGCAGCTTCGATCTGAGATTGGGATTGGTAAATTCCCGCCAACATGGAAAGAAAGTCCGCATCGGTCTGCGCTGAGGAGGACACCGTAGATGGCATCTGCTTGAATGCGCGAAGAGCTTCTCCGTCGCGGCCCGCGAGATGTTCCGCAGCAACAATTCCTCTCCATGCATCGGCATTATCAGGTTCCTGTGCAAGGGCAGCTCGATAGCTGCGGACCGCACTGTTATAGCGTTGCGCCAACATCATGAGACTGGCGTACTGAAGCTGCTTAGTGCTCGAAGAACCCGTGCCGTCAGACTGAACCAGAGCCAATGCGCGCTTTAGGATGCGATCGGAGAGCGCCTGCTGCCCTACGGAGGAATAGTCGGTAGCGAGCGACCCCAGAAATTGAACATCCGACTCGAGCTTGCCTCTAAGATCTGCAGGAATCAGCTCGGCTGTCTTGACCGCATCTGCCTGCCGGTTCCCTCTCGATTGAGCGAGGAAAAGCGTCCTCCATGCCGTAAGAGACTTGGCATCGCTTCGCACTGCCCGATCGAGATAAGGAATGGCTTCTTGAGGTCGGTTGGCGCGAAGCAGAGTTCCGCCAAGTGCAACCAGAGCATCAGAGTTGTCCGGCTTCATCGTTACCGCGCTGCGGTACTGAGCCAACGCGCTGTCAGTGTCATTTGCATCAAGAGAAATCTGGGCTCGCCCCATGGTTTGCCAGAATCGTGAGGTCTCGAGAGCCTGTGTCACGCTTGCGTCACGATCGCCTTCACTCCGGGCGCGCTCGAACTGCTGTACGGCGGAATCGAAGTTCTGCTGACGCATGCCGACAAAACCGAGACCAGCATTCGCTTGGCCATGCGTCGACTCGTGCGTTAGAGAAGCGCGAAAATGCTGCTCGGCCGAGGCGAGATTATTACTATTAAGTGCACGGAAGCCTGCCGCTAATTCGGACGAAGAAGCGGTCGGAGTTCGGAGTTGAGCCGACGCCGGTGGATTGGTAGAAGCGGCCTGCGAGCGTTGATTCCACTCCGTCGCCTGTCGCAGAGCGGCCTGCGCGGATGGCTCTGCAGGATAACGCTGCAGGAGGGTGATGCCCTCCTGTCGAGTGGCCGCATCATAAGTAAGTACCCGACCTAATGTAATGGAATATCTCTCATCTGCGGGAAACTGTTGGGCCAGCCTGCGAAGCCCCTCAATCGCCTTCGCACGTTCCGCTGGTAATGCGGCTTCCGTATCGTAATAAGCGAGCGCGACAGGCCCGAAAGGAGGATGGTCGTCGTATAGCTTACGGTAGATCTCCATCGCTTCTTTGTATTGCCCAGACTTTGTCGCAGTCGCAGCTTGTTTCAAGAGCTCTGTATCTGCCGGACGAGAGCGCAACTCCTGCAACTGACCAATAACCGCAGAGCTTGCCCCTAACTTCTGTAAACGTTGAATGTATTGCTTGGCCTCTGTCTGATGGCCAAGTTGGGCCTCGACGGTCGCCAGGCCGTGAAGAGCCTCCATGTTATTCGGGTCGGAGACGAGGACCTGCTTCCACGTAGAGACTGCGATGTCCATATGTCCGCTCTGGACTTGTGCCTTAGCCCGATCGAGCAGGATTTTAATCGCTGGCGAGTCTGCCGCGAATGCCTGAACCGGAGGAAGCATGAGCGCGCAGGACGAGGCTAGAAGCGCCCTGCGAAATAGCTTTGAGCTTATCTTAGCCATGAAACTTCTAAATCTCCATTGCTTTGAATGCGGTACCTGTGTTCGGTATATCCGACCGAGAACATCGCCAGGTTTTGATCGTAGTAACGTGGCGGACTGCCGTAGAGACCGGTGCCCGCTGACGACGAGGATTCAAGACGTCGCTGCTGTGTTGCCGCGGCAATAGGCTCTCGCACAGACTGAAGAAATGGAATCAGTGCAGCAGAAAAAGAAATCGGCCCTATGCCACGAGGAGAATGCTGCCCTTCCGCGACGATCTCCGGAGGAATTGGATGGAGCTTCATATATGCTGTCATCCCCGAGAGACTCTTGAGGATCGCATCGCGACCAGGAATCGCCGGCGGTGTAATACCTGCCCAGAGATAAACTCGAATTGCGTCGTAGCTTCCAACTGCTTGATCGGAGTTCGAATCAGGCGCCGGGGATGGGCTCATCAATCCGTCTGGGTCTATCTTTAGCCAGTCGGTTGCGAAGCCACTAATGTTTGTCGCTTGGATGAGAGCCGGTAAAGAGGCAGCAAGTGATTTCCATGGACCAGTCGGCTGCGCTTTAGCGTTGGCTTCAAGGAGAAAGAGCGGCATGTAGCTTGGGTTCGCCATAGTCGAACCCTCATGTTCGAAGCCGGTGTGAGCAGGTAACAGCACAGGAGTGGAATGAACATGAGAGATCTCTCTTGTCGCTATCTGCTTGAGAAGCCCCTCACCGACTGCCGTGTACTCATGACGCTTCCAGATCCTTCCAGCCTGCATCAGGTCATAGGCAATCCATAAATCAGCATCACTTGCAGAGTTAGGATCCTTTACACCAAGTGTTCCATCGGGCCTGCGTCCCCAACTCCAGGCGGGCAGATTGTTCTCAAGATCTCCCTCCGCAAGATTCTGCGCTGTCCAGTGGTAGATTTTGTCGAAGCTGTTCTGATCGTTGGCCACCAGAGCGAAGAACATGGCATAGCTCTGCCCCTCGGATGTTGTCAGGTTATCGCGGTCGTAATCAACGACCCGGCCATCCGCTTGAATAAAATGATCCTGATAATGATCCCATAATGGCCACGCCGACTGAATTGGAGCCCGCGGCAAAAAACTGAATAGAACCATTGTCAAGAGCATCTTCATGCAACATCTCCTCGAAGACGCTTCTCAGCGCGATCCTTGAGGCGTGTATGCACCCACGGCGCACAAAGCATTCCAACAAAGAAGGGAAAGAGAACGCCGATCCACGGAGCTTGATGCATTCTAGCGCGTAGACGTGCTAGTGCAGTGATTCGGCCAACATAATAGACAGAAGGATCAAGTGAGAAAGAGTCGAACTGCGCTCCATGCTGAATAGAGACATTTCCGTTAATCTTGGTCGAGGAGGAGACATCAAGAAATGCCGGAAAAGAATCTTCACTGTTCTTTCCCAAGACAAGGGTGACTATAGATCGATTTCTCCCCGAAGAAGATTGCATCATCTCGATCACGGTATCGAAGGGATCGGTGAGGCTGCGATCCAGCCTCGACTCTTCTTCAGTGCCATGAATATCCGAGAATGACTCGGGATCGAAACGAGAGATCCTTGTCCAGAGACTTTTGAGCAGTGAAAGCGTGGAATCCGTCCGATGAGACAGACCGCCTTCCTCGAATGTGAGAGGAAGCATGGAAGCGACCGCCGGTGGCAATGGCACATCTGCCTCAGTTCCAATCACAAGGAGATCTCGATCCTGGCTGAAACTGCCCGCATCACCGACTTGAACCCGCAAAGCAGGATAACCAGTCTGTGCTCCGAAGTAAGCCAGCAAATCAAGCGTTGCCGTGATCTCTCGTGCAGAAGGATGACCTGGAAGAACGACGATTGTGCGTGAAAGGTCAGAGAAACGCGTGAAAGGAAAACCCGCGTTGGCGAAGAGCTCCAGATCGGGCATCGCCGTCCAATGAGGAAATTCATGGAGGTCCAGATTCGAAGAGGGCAGGATCGTTCCTGTCGCATTGGATGGAGGAATCGCGGTGCAAAGATCCCGATGGGTCTTATCCGCAAAGATAAACTCAAACAAAAGAGTATTCGCGAATGGACGAAGATACCCCACCGGAACGGGTATTTCTGTGTTCTGGACCGAGTTAGTGCCGCCCTTCTGCGCAAGCGGAATGTAGGTCACTTGCGAGCCATTAGCTACCACCCTCATATAAGCCGTTTGCGTCGGTGCAAGATGCGCCGCGCTGTACTGCAGTTGCAGCTTCACCGTGTCCTGATCACCAAAATAGAGATCGGGAGGGATGCGCACGTAAGATGCGACGGGCTGAGATCCGTTGGTGCTAAGTTCGTTGGTCTGTGTGTAACTCCATAGAGAAGAGGCTTTTGTTGTCTGAACCCAACGGGGAGCATCACCGACGTGACGCGCAGGAGGCAATGGAGAAGGAACAACATCTGCAGCGTCGCCCGAGAACTTTTTCCCCTGCGCAATCGTTCTGGCCACTGCGAGAAGTTGACTATCTGTGTCAGCACTCACGACAAGAACTCGGCCTAGATTGTCGGCAGGATTTTCGATCATCGTCAGATGAGAACCTTGCAAATGTTGGCCGAGCGAAGCCAGCAATGCCGAGTCGTTTCGCGCGACGACGACAACATTTCCCGCTGGCAACGAGCCTAGCGTGACAGGAAAAGTTAGGTGGTGTGAATTAGCTTGTACGCCGAACCATGAAGACAGAACCCCTGCCGCCTCTAGCAAAATGGAAGAGGGATCTGCCGGAAGAGCAAATTGGATGGCAGTAGACGCGATAGTCTGCTCCTTTTCATAGAAAGGAGCAGGCAGATTCGCAAGATCGCTTGCCACCGGTAGCAAAACCCCTGTTACCTCGAATGTCGACGTCGGATCGATCTTCGCCCAAAGCCGCGCATCGTTTGGGTCCTCGCACTTCGCCACATAATGTCCACGAAGATGGATGTCGAGTGTGTTTTGAGCGGCAAGTAGATCCGCAGGAATGGGAATATCGCTGGTCAGTAGGCCCGCATCTGCTTTTGCCGATTCCTTCGGCATCACGAGATTCGTCAGGGTTGTTCCATTAAGTGAAACCGTCAGAAAGCTCTTGTCCGGAATCATTTCGGGGGAAAAGCGATATCGCAGATGCAACATGCCGCTTTGTGTCACCTGCGATGCACTGAACACGAAGGATGTGTTCGCGGCTCCATCCCATCCTCGAAGATCCATCCCTTTGTTTAGGCCAGTGTCCCCTAATGCTATGACGCTATGAAAGGAGCGCGTAGGAGCGGCCTGCTTCACTGGCTGAGCCGAAAGGCGGCCGGAGAAAAAAGGAAGCATGCAGAGCAACAGAGCTGCTGTAATCTCTGCACCCTGATTAACCGGCTTGTCCTTACTCGCGGGAAGAAAACCCGTAAAGGAGTAACGAATACCACGGAGGGACAGTCGAATGATAGATGCCAGACTCTTCAAAGGGCGATCGAGTGGATAATCTTCTCTAAGCCAGGAGTCCGCGCGAGAGTACAGAACAAGCGTAAGCGCCTCTTCCTGCTCAAGCGTGAGATGCCGATACTGAAAACGAAGATTCGTTCCGTTGCTCGTGACAATCTTGGCGGGTAGGACGACAGCCTCAGCTCCCGTGTAAATCACATCGACAAGGGCGCCCTGATCAAGCGGAAACGGCTGCTCCAGGTTGAGTGCACCACCACCGAGAGATAGATCCGTTGAGATTCCCGACACAGTAGCGCCGGAGAGCGTGCGGATGGAAACAATCATGCGCCGGCTCAGACGTACGCTTCCCCTGCGCTGCTGCGCTTCCACTGCTACCGCATTTGCCGTGCCAAGAATAATGCAGTTAAAAATGATCCAGAAGACGTTCATCAACACAGCGCCTTTATGATCTGCGTTATGAACAAAAAATCTCCAAGGCGCCACCGCGAGCCCGAAATAATTCAGCAACAGCAGGATTCCATAGGGTCGCGCGATCGTCTTGTCGAAATATCGATTCTGAACGACGCCGCCCTTTGCTGTGACATTGAACTTACCCAATTTGGGATTGATCAACGCCAGCAAGGTCGGACCGAGAATGTAGGGCGCCAGCACCGTTTCGTAGATCTCGTTCCAGAAGGAATAACGGTACTTTCCTTGTAGCCGCGAATTCGTGACAGTGGACAAAACGAGATGTGGAATGGCATAGGCAGCGATCGTGATCCATAGCCCTGGAATATTTCTAAGTCCAAAGAGCATATAAACCAGTGGAGCAGTAAGAAAAATCAGCCGTGGTAGCGCATACAGAAAATGCACCATCGCATTGAAATAGCACAGCCGCTGTGTGAGCTCCAGGCCGCGCGCAAACAAAGGGTTATCGAGGCGTAGGATCTGGATCATCCCTCGAGCCCAGCGAATGCGTTGTCCGACATGAGCAGAGAGGCTCTCGGTTGCTAATCCAGCTGCCTGAGGGCGATTGATATAGGCCGTGCCCCAGCCACGCATCTGCATGCGGAGCGAAGTGTGAGCGTCTTCGGTGACAGTCTCAACTGCAATACCTCCAATTTCATCAAGCGCAGTTCGACGTAGAACGGCGCAGGAGCCGCAAAAGAAAGTAGCGTTCCAAAGATCGTTGCCGTCCTGCAGAAGACCATAAAACAGCTCGCCTTCATTGGGGACGGTACGATAGCTTCCCAGGTTTCTCTCAAACGGATCGGGGGAGTAAAAATGATGCGGCGTTTGCAGCATCCCCAACCTCTTATCTTTGACGAACCATCCCGCGGTGACTTGAAGGAAGCTACGCGTCGGTACGTGATCGCAGTCAAAGATCGCCACCAGCGGCGAAGTCATTTTTTTAAGAGCGCTATTAATGTTGCCGGCTTTGGCGTGTTTATTGTCAGGACGAATAACGTAACCAATGCCGATCTTCTCGCAGAACTCGCGAAACTCCTGCCGCCTTCCATCATCCAGAAGATAGACATGAAGCTTGTCGCTTGGATAATCGATGTTGATCGAAGCCAGAGCCGTGGAACGGACAACAGAGAGAGGCTCGTTGTAAGTAGGAATCAGAAGATCGACGTGAGGCCACTCCTCTACCTCATCCGGCAAAGGGGCAGGAGGCCTTCGCAGGGGATAGATCATCTGAATGAAGCCCAGCAGCAGGATAGCAAAGGCATACATCTCCGCCGCCAGGAGTAGAAACATGAAGAAGAGTTCAAGAACACCTAGATTGCTGCTTGGATCAGTGACCGCCTGATAGACCTGAGTGACACGCCAAACAGCGTATCTGCAGGTAGTCAATACAGAAGCTACAATCAGCATCAGCGTCGCGACATAGGCCTGCGAGAACGTGTAAAGCGCGAGGCCAATCATCAGGGTCAGAGCCCCAACAATTGCCTGCTGCTTCCAATCAAACCGCAACGTAACGCACTGGTAAGCCAGTACAGCAAATAGGATGTAAAGAATGGCTCTCCCCATTCTCCCTACGAAACTATTGCTGACTCCAAGGCTCCCCCAAAGCTCGTGAGCCTTTTTCATCTTTCGCTCCACCTCATTGGAGCTTTGGCGGATGAGGTTGGCTTCGGCGCCTCAACCCATCGCGCAAGCTCACCACAGATAGACACAGCCTGAGCTTTGGGAGCATACATTGGCAGTACAATCCCCTCCGCTAACGCCTCCGGAATCTCTTTCTGTTGATAGATAGGCTTCTGGAAAAGCTGATCTCCAAGAAGATGCGCAAGGTTGGACGCTGCATTCTGAGCAAGAGGGGAATCTTCCATTTGATTCAGGATGTAGGTCACACGTTGAGGAGGATTAGGAACACTGGCAAGCAGTCCCTGCATCGCTTCAGCGCTTCTCAGTGCCGAAGGTTCGGGAAGGAGAGGTACCAGGAGGAATTGGCAGATCTGAAGGTATTGGATAAGTTCCTTCGCCGAAACGCCACTCAGGTCAAAGAGGACATAGTCAACCGGCGCTTCACCTAAATAGCTATCGATCTCCGGTATTGTCGGCTCATTTGGATCGCAAGCCAGAATGCGAACAGGCAGATCCGGTCCACTCGGAGCAAAAAAGGAGCGTATCCCAGGACGGGAACTCGTAGCTCCATAGTGAAAGGCAAGAGTAGGCCACGGGGAAGCATCGACAAGGAGCACCCTCTTGCCGAGTTGCCAGAATACCGCTGCCAGGCTGGAAACCAGCATGCTTTTGCCCGACCCTCCCATAGGCGAAAAAACGGCGATATGAGTCGCCGCCTGCTGCTGGCGGGCTGGTTCCAGCGCCTCGAACTGTTCACTCGGCCTGGAATTACGATGACGGCTAAACGTCCGGTACGAAGCTTGGTCAAGACGAAAACTTGAAAACAAAGCGTTTACGTCTCGATTTGGCTCTTGCTCTTCGGGCTTAAATGCTGGGGTGTCGGGATTATTTGTTCTGGACACGCCTGCCTCCTGCGCGGTCTGAGATGTCCCGAACTTTCTGGGTAACTCTCTTTTCGGTGACTTAAGATACCACACAGTAACTAGGACCTAAGATGCCACTTTCAAGGGAGAGGGGAGGTAAACATAATTTCGGAGTTAAGCTTTTTAGGCGAATAGAAATCGAATTTCATGAAAACTAGGTCAAAGGCATCCGTGGAGGCCCAAACTAAAACTCAAGCCACGAATAGGACCATTCAGAAATCAGGGACGGCCCTCCCTCGGACGGTATCCGAACGGCTACCTGCCTCGGGCAATAAGTTATTCATTCCTGAAACCCGATACATTAATGTTCGTCTGCAACGTCCACGCCGCATGATCCATGCCACATTTACGGACGACCTTATGCACTCTAGGAGTCTTTTCGATGCAATTCTTCTCTTCCTTAAAGAGCATTCGCAATTCGGCTGTTCTTGTATCTGCTCTTTTAGTCTTTATCTCATCGCAAAAGGCATTTGCCTCCGTGCAATTCCATCAGGACACCAATGTTTTCCGCCTGGACGGTGGTGACATTACGTACGTCTTTGGCATTAATGATCAGGGGCAAGTACAAACGATCTACTGGGGAAAGCATCTTCCTGCAGCCCAGCAATTTACAGCTGCGCAACCTGCAGCCGCGGTAGCCTCGTTCGACGCTCCGGTCAACACTACTCCGCAGGAGTACACCGGCTGGGGTGGAGCTCTCTACGTTGAGCCCGACCTGAAGGTCACCTTTCCCGATGGAAATCGTGATCTTGTCTTGAAATATGTGTCGAATAAAGTGGACGAAAACGAGATCGACCTTCTCATGAAGGACATCTCTCGTGAGGTCTACGTAACTCTCCAATATCAGGTGGACCCCAAATCAGGAATTCTTCGCCGCTCCGCCAATATTGAAAATCGCACCAAACAGCCCTTCACCATAGAACAGGCCGCAGCAGGCACGTGGAACCTACCTCGCGGAACCGACTACCGTCTGCATTACGTGACTGGCCGATGGGCAGGAGAATGGAACCTTCAACAACAGCCCATCCACGGTGGGAAGACAGTACTCGAAAGCCGGCGCGGAACTACCGGTGCGCAAAACAATCCGTGGTTCATGATCGATCATGCATCCACCAACGATCAGGACCAGGGAGATGTATGGTTCGGTGCACTTGCCTGGAGCGGCTCCTGGGAGATTTCCATCGAACAGAATGCAGTTCAGGACCTCCGCGTTACGGGTGGCCCCAATTCATTCGATTTCGCCTACTACCTAAAGAATGGCGAACACTTTCAGACCCCCAACTTTTATGGCGGATACTCCGATCACGGAGTTGGCGGAGCCTCGCGTCTCCTGCATCGGTTTGAGATCGATACGATTCTTCCCCACGCCCCCACACCCAAGCTCCGTCCTGTCCTTTACAACTCCTGGGAAGCGACAACCTTCAACGTCGATGAAGCTGGCCAGATGGCTCTCGCGGAGAAGGCTGCAACTCTCGGTGTCGAGCGGTTTGTCATGGATGATGGCTGGTTCGGACAGCGAAAGACAGATCATGCCGGCCTGGGAGACTGGTACGTTAATCCTCAGAAATTCCCCCATGGCCTGAAGCCGCTCATCGACAAAGTTCACTCACTGAAAATGGACTTCGGCATTTGGGTCGAGCCGGAGATGGTCAACCCGGATAGCGATCTGTATCGCAAACATCCAGATTGGGTGCTCAACTTCACAGGCCGCCCGCGCACCGAGGGCCGTAATCAGCTTGTTCTTAACCTTGCCCGTCCAGACGTGCATGACTACGTTCTTCAATGGCTCGACAAGCTTCTTACCGAGAACGAAATCTCTTTTATCAAGTGGGACTACAACCGCAACTGGGCTGAGCCTGGATGGCCCGCGGTTCCAGTCGAACAGCAGAAGAATGTCTATGTCGATTTCACACGCAACTATTACGACATTCTCGCCCAGTTGCGAAAGAAGCATCCGAACGTTGAGTTCGAAAGCTGCTCCGGTGGTGGAGGTCGTGTCGATCTCGGCGTGATGGCACTCACGGACGAGGTCTGGACCTCGGACAACACCGACGCCTATGACCGTCTTCTGCTGCAGGACGGATTCACCTACGCCTACACACCGGGTGTCATGATGGCCTGGGTGACGGATTCGCCCACCTGGGTCAACCAGCGCACGCTCTCTCTTGAATATCGGTTTCTGTCATCGATGCAGGGCTCATTGGGAATCGGAGCAAATCTCAATCACTGGACACCCGAAGACTTCGCGACCGCAACCAAGATGGTGGCCAACTACAAATCGATTCGAGAGACGGTCCAGCGCGGCTCACTCTACCGATTGATGTCTCCTCGTGAAGGAGAGCAGTCCGTAACCGAAAGCGTCTCACAGGATGGAAAGCAAGCCGTCACCTTCGCCTTCCTCCATTCCAGTACACAGAACTATCCTTTCCCACGCATCAACCTTCGCGGCCTCGACGAGAACGCGACTTACACTCTGAATCCGCTGACCGGAAAAGTCTCTTCCGATACTCCCGCCTCCGCCAGCGGTGCTTATTGGATGCACCGCGGTATCGACGTTGAACTTCGTGGAGACTTCCAGGCTATGGCCTTCACCCTCACTCGCCAATAAATCGCGAAGAGAGGATTGGCGCAAACCAATCCTCTCTTCGTTAATCGAATCGAAAACCTACCAGCCAATCTCGACCGTGTGCTCGGAATATCCTGCACGGCCATTCCCTGTAACCGTTAGCCAGTCTCCAACCCGTTGCGCACCCTGCACTCTCACATTGCGTACCGAACTATTGTTCCGCAAATAGAGCCGCACACTCTTCCCTGACATAACTTCCAGCTTCACTTGCAGCGAATGCGGTCCATACCTTTGCCCGATAAACTTCGCTTGCTCTGTTCGGTCACCAGGTTGAATGTCCGCATGCTCCAGCCCCACCTCCACCTCCGGCAGTAGGAGCCGAAGACGGTGAGAGGTAGCCGCGGTTGCATTGCATGAGATACCGGCAAAGAAGTCTTTCGAGTTCTGAAGGCATAGCTTGATCGCCTTCTCTGAGGTAGCTTCGACCTCCAGGCCAGGACCAACGCGACGCATCTCAAGGTTAAGGTGAGTATCGCCAAAAGGAACGTTCCGCAAAGAAGCTTGCGCCCACTCTGGGGGAAGTTGAGGGTCTACTCGCAACCTGCCCGTCAGCGCATCAGCCTCTATTCCAAACAACCCGCGGATCGCCGGAGTAAGCACCATCGCAGAAGACCACAACTGATGCGAACTGCTCCTACCTAACGGCTGATAAAACTCTCCTGATAAAACCTCCGTCACAGCGCCAGGATCCTGCAGCCAGGTGAGTTGCTCATTTTGCATAAGGCTCGCAAACCCCGCCTGCGCTCGGCCCGCGCGATACTCCGCAAGAGCTGCCCACCCTGTATAAAGTGGCCAAACCGATCCGTGATGATAGCTCATAGGATCATAGGTAGCCTCGCCCTGCCCCATTGAACGGGTTCCCCAGTCCGTTGCAAATCGAGGTCCCGCCCACGCATCGAACATCGCATCCGACTGCGGAAGCATCAACGATCCGCTCCACCACGCGACAGTGGGAAACACTGTATGTTGCGTATCGAAAGAATCATCCTTATTACGACTGAAGCTATAGAATCCGTCGCCGCTGCGATAAGAAGCAAGATACTCTCGAATGCTCTTTGCTTGCGTCGCTGCAGACAACACAACGGCATCTTCCCCCATTAGCTTTGCCAGATAAGCCATCGCCTCCGAGGACTGTTCGTCCAAAGCTGCGAGATAGATCTCCTGTTGCGGCATCTTCGGAAGCCACTCTTCAACCCACCCCGTGCCTTGCGAGTTGTCATAGACACCATTGGTCGTGTGCGCACGTGTAAAGGCATAGGCACGCTTCACGTTGTCCCAGTGTTCACGCAGATAGCCCGCGTCTCCGCCGGTCCTGACGTAATCCGCCATCTGCATCACAAACAGAGGTGTCGAATCGGCAGCCGCATAGAGATAAGGAAGATGAACCCAATCCACCAGCTCTGCCGTCTGCGAAACCTCGTGCATCATCTTTCCATCGGCACGCTGATGGGCCAGCAGGAAATCCATAGCCTCCCGGCTCAACCTGAAGTCTCCATAACTATTCACTGCATACAGCGTCCACAGCGTGTCTCGTCCGAAGAACCATCCGAACCCGGGACGCGCCGAATCCCCCGACGTGAACCATCCCCCAGCCAGCCCCGATCCAATAGAAGAAGACACGCGCGCCTGCTCGATCGAGATCTCCGCCCACTTCAAAGCCTCATCGAGTTTTGGATCCGGAGTCTGCGCCGTCAGTCGTGTATCGAAGAAGTGGTCGAAGAACTCTGCCGTCGATCGATACAGGCTTGGCATATCCTGCGCTGCTTTCAAGAGCTCTTCGCGAAGCTGAGCCTGATTCAGCTCAGGCTTGCCACTCACACCTGTAACCGCCGCCAGAAGAGGAAAGTATCGGTTGTCATCTCGCCCTGGATCGTACTGAATACGAAACTCCAGCGGCAGAGTCTTTGGCCGCTCCTGATAAGGGCGAACCGGGCCACTCTCGC
>Ga0268266_10002079_pt1 | contig 22184 bp, 18 predicted proteins | sample KBSS13metaG_FD_190356 | JGI IMG/M metagenome (GOLD analysis project Ga0268266, IMG submission 190356) | Switchgrass rhizosphere microbial communities from Kellogg Biological Station, Michigan, USA - KBS S1-3 metaG (SPAdes) (version 2) | ecosystem: Host-associated > Plants > Roots > Rhizosphere... | reverse complement strand
CGACCTCATTCCTCGACACCCGCAACAACAAGCGCGAGGGCAAGCTGCTGCTCAAGCCGGTGCAGACGGTGATCAACGGCGTGCCGTTCGGCCGACCCTACCAGTCGCCGTTCGCGGTGCGGTAATCAGCCTGACCGCGGCTGTGTCCTGATATCGCCGACGATGTCGGCGATGACGGCGCCCATCACCAGGGCGCCGCCGGCGAGGACCCGCAGCGCGGGGACTTCGGCAAAGGCCACCCATATCCAGAACGGCATCAGTGGCGTCTCCAGCGTGGAGATCAGGGCCGCCTGGCCCGACGGCAGCAGGCGTGAGCCGAGGAAGAACAGCGTGAGGCCGAGCGCAACCTGACAGCACCCGAACATCGCGAGGATGAGCAGGTCGAAGCCTGATATCGAAGCGATCCCGTGCGCAAAGGGAATGCTGATGACGCTGCCAAGGAAGTTCGACAGTGCGGCGGCCGCGATCATCGAGGTGTTCCTGTGCCGCCGCACCATGACCGTCATCGCCGCGATCGCCACCGCCATGAAGCAGGCGAGGGCAACGCCTGAAATGTCGGAACCGGCGCGGGCGCTACCGACGATGATGATGACGCCGCAGAGCGCCACGGCGCTCGCCAGCATGGTTCGCCGACGGGGAATTTCCTTGAGCCATATCCAGGCCAGCCCGGCCGCGAGGAAAGGGCCGGTCGCGATGATGATGGCGACATTGGAGACATCCGTGAGCTGCAGCGCAGGGATGAAGGCGATCATCGCCAGTGTCGAAAGCGACGCGATGAGCCAGCCGTTGACGTCGATCCTGATCATGTCCCGCAAGCCGGCGCGGCCCTGCAACAGCACCATCAGGACCATGATCATGCCGCCGCCGAACAACCCACGCCAGAACAGGATGGTCCAGGAATCATGGGGAAGCAGCCGTGTGAAGAACGGCGCGGTGCTCCAGGCGACGGCGGCGGCGACGACGAGGGCAATGCCTAGGCGATGCTGGGAACGCGCCTCCGTCATCTCGCGGTCACGCCGGGGCGAGTTCTAGGCTGCGGCCGAGCAGCTTGCCCACAAGATGCGCGGGATCATCGGGAATGGCGTCGCCGCGCCAGGCAACGTGCTGGTCAGTGCGCGCAAGGATGAGTTTGCGGGCGCCGGGCGGCTGGGCCTCGCCGGCGGCGACATCCACGACCGTAAACGGCACGCCGCTGGCGCGCATCGCTTCCGTCAGTGGTGTAACAGCGACGTCAGGATCGTAGCGCAGCAGCGTGTAGCCCGGCCCGAGTGCGTCATAGACCGTTCGCCCGTCGGCCAGCTTCGCGAACGGAAGCCGGCACCCCGGCGTGGACGACGGCGTGAAATCCGCCATCGTAAAACCCGGCTGCTCCGCGCCATCATAGGCGATAATCGGGGAGCGATCGTAGAAATAACCAAAATTGAGTCCGGCGCAGCAATATTGCTGCACGTTCAGGTTATATGCGGCTTGTCCCACCTGCTTGCGGACGGCATCGCCTTCAGGTCCCGGCAGCTCGATTTCATCAGGCACGGTGCGGCGCTGGCTCAACACCTTGCCCGCCATGTCCATCGCAAAGCGCGATACCTGTTCGGTGATGGGGAGGCGCTCGGCTTCATAGGCATCGAGGATGGCGATGCCGGCCCATCCTTGCAGATAAGCCGCGAGCAGCCATGCGAGGTTGGTCGCATCGGCGATGCCGGCATTCATGCCGTAGCCGGCATAGGGCATCCACAGATGCGCGGCGTCTCCGCAGATGAACGCGCGTCCCTTGCGAAACCGGTCGGCAACCAGGCGGCGGCCAACCCAGTCCTCCTTGCTGAGGATCTCGTATTCGAAATCGGGGCCGACGCCGAGGATCGCGCGGATCGAGGCGTCGCGATCGACCGACTCGAAGGTCTCGTCTTCCTTGTTGAGGTGGTTGTGGATCAGCCAGTTCTCGCGGCCGTCGATCGCAACCACCGTGCCGCAGCGACGCGGATTGAGCGACAGCGTCATCCACGCCGGCTGGTCCATCAGCGCGAGCAGGGCGGGCGCGTGCACATAGGTCGACTGCACGCGCTGGATGATCGGCGTTCCCTGCAGGTTGGCGTCGATCGCCTTGCGCACCAGCGAACGTGCGCCGTCGCAGCCGACGATGAAATCGGCGCGGATCTGCGCAGCAGTTCCGGTGTCGAGGTTGCGGACGGTCGCAACGATACCGTCATCGTCTTGGCTGAAATCCTCGAACGCGGTGCGGTTCAGAATCTGAAGCCCATCGATGGCGCTGGCGTGCGCGAACAGCACGGGCTCCATGTGGATCTGGTTGATGCGGTGCGGCGGCTCGGCTGTCGGCCAATCGGTGTCGGGTCCGCCTGTCGCGGTGTAGCGGTCGCGCCGGCAGGGAATCAGGATGCGTGACAGTTCGATGCCGGTCGCTGTCGTTCGATAGGAACAGTCGTTGGGATAGTCGGCGGGCAATCCGGCGTTTCGCAACTTTTGCGCGAGTCCGAGTCTTCGGAAAATCTCCATCGAGCGTGACGAAACATGATTGCATTTGACGCTCGGCGGTTCACCCGCGGAACGTGTCTCCACGACGGTGACTTGTATTCCCCTGGTTGCAAGATCCATCGCAAGCGTCAGTCCCACAGGGCCTGCGCCGATCACGAGAACACTGGTCATTAACGGGTCGCTCACTAGTTTGTTGATTGCCGGCATGTCGCTTGTTGCCTTTGGGTGCTCATGCGCTACTGCTGCCAATCACAGAAATCATCGGAGGCCTTGAATGTTTCCGTCTCTCCGGCGGGCCCTTGTCGGTGCCGCTGCGCTCGCTCTGTCGTTGTCGTCATTCGCGGTCGATATAGCAAACGCATATCCTGACCAGCCAATCAAGATCGTCGTGACGTTTCCGCCCGGCGGCAGCGCCGACATAGTTATTCGTGCGTTGCAGCCCGTCGTCTCGGAGGCGCTGCGCCAGACAATCATCATCGAGAACAAGGCGGGCGCGGGCGGCAACATCGGAATCGGTGCCGTGGCGAAGTCGGCGCCCGACGGCTACACGCTCGGCGTTGCTGCGGCCGGCGTGCTGACCGTCAATCCGCACCTTAATCCGGCGGCAATGCCGTTCGTTCCGCTAAAGGATCTGGCGCCGGTGACGATGCTGGCGGAAATTCCGTTCGTGCTGGTGGCCTCGCAGCAGTCCGGCATCACCTCGATCAAGGATTTGATCACGAAGGCCAAGGCGGAACCGCAGAGCCTTTCGATCGGTCATGGCGGCAACGGCACCGCGATGCATTTGACCTCGGCGCTGTTCAATCAAAAGGCTGGTGTCGGCGTTCAGCTGATCGCCTATCGCGGCACTGCGCCGGCTTCCGTCGACGTTCTCGCCGGCCATGTCCCGCTCGCCGTCTTGGATATCCCGGCGTCCAAGCAATTGATCAACGACGGCAAGCTGAAAGCGCTCGGCGTCTCCGCGGCGAAGCGCGTGTCGTTCCTGCCCGACGTTCCTCCGCTGGCGGAGCAGGGTCTCAGCGAGTTCGAATCGGTCGGCTGGTTCGGCCTGGTCGCGCCCGCCGGCACGTCGCCGGAGATCGTCAACCAGTTGAACGCCGCCTTCGTGAAGGCGCTGAGCGATCCTGCCGCGATCGAAAAAATCCGCGTGCTCGGCGCCGAGCCTGCGCCCAGTTCGCCTGAGGCCTTCGCAAAATTCATCCAGAGCGAAAGCGCGAAATGGGGCAAGCTGATCGCCGAGACCGGGATCAAGGCTGAATAATTTGATCCCGATCAAAGTCACGGCCCTTTCGTTCCGCGATCATGCGGGCGAAAGGGTTGAATGTGGCACGTAGCGAAAGCCTGTCAGATACCGAAGCGCGTTCGAGCCGTCCGATCCGGCCGCACCTGCGCGACGAGGACGGACGCCTGCCGCACGAAAGCGAATTTCTCAGGCAGCTTGGCGACCGCGTCCGCGAGATGCGCGCGCTACACGGCATGTCGCGGCGCGAACTGGCGCGGCGCTCCGGTCTTTCCGAGCGTTACGTTGCGCTGATCGAAGGCGGCCAGGGCAACGTCTCGATCGTGCGGCTGCTGCGGATCGCGCTGGTGTTTCGCCACGATTAACGTTCGGCGACAGGTTGATCCCGCGCGCTCAGCGTTTAGCGCGCTCCACATTCGCAATGCGTTCCGGCACGCCGAATTCCTTGCGGCAGACCTCGGCGAGCACGGCGACGCCCTCGCGGATCTGCTCATGCGACGGGCTGGCAAAGCACAGCCGCAGCCGGCTGCCGGAATAGGCCTTGTCGGTCGACCATTCCGGTCCGGGATTGATCGCGACGCCGGCGGCGAGGGCGGCCTGATAGAGCTTTAGCGTGTCGACATTGTCGGGCAGCTTCACCCACAGGAAGATGCCGCCCTTGGGATCCTCGAATTCGGCCGCGGTGCCGAACTGCTCGTTGAGCGCTTCCATCAGCGTATCGAGCTTGGCGCGCAGGCCGCGCGTCAGCTTCGGCACATGGGTGGAAAAATGCGGTGCGCAATATTCCGCCAGCACCATCTGCTCCAGCGCGCCGGAACCTGCGTCGGTCTTCAGCGCCAGCATCCGCGACATCATCTCCCATGGCGCGACGATGAAGCCGACCCGCAACGCCGGTGCGATCGACTTCGAGAACGAGCCGATGTGGATGACGCCGCCATGCTGGCTCATGGCGTAAATCGCGGGCGGCCGTTCGCCCTTCCAGATCAGGTCGGCGTAGCAATCATCCTCGAAGATCGGCACGCCGTATTGCTGCGACAGCTTCAGCAACTCGGTGCGCCGGGATTCCGGCATGATCGACCCGGTCGGGTTCTGCACGGTCGGGATCGTGTAGATGTATTTCGGCGTGATGCCGCGGCTCTTGTGGTCGGCAAGCGCAGCCGCCAGCGCATCCATCCGGATGCCCTCGTCATCGAGGGGAATGCCGACCGCCTTGACGCCAAGCCGCGTCAGCCGGTTCAGCGCGCCCTGATAGGTCTCCTGCTCGACAAACACCGTGTCGCCGCGCGCCAGCAGCGTCTGATTGACGAGATCGAGCGCCTGCAGCGAGCCTGAGACGATCATGATGTCGTCGGCGTTGCAGGCGATGCCGGCGTCGCGCTTGAGTTTGGTCATCAGAAATTCGCGCAGCGGACGATAACCCTGCGGGCCGCTGGCAAGGCCATAGGTCGCGAGCGTCTTGCCCTCGCGCTTGAGCACGGCATTGACCGCGTCGATCAGGCCGTCGACCGGAACCTGGTCGGGATCGTTGTTGCCGCCGACGAAACTGTATTTGGCAAGGCCGGTCCACCGCGCGGCCGGCGCCGGCAATCCGGCGGGCAGCAATGGCGCGAAGTTGAAGGGGGTTGCGGCAGACATGGATGTTCACTCCCGTGTTTGTTTTCGTTGAGAAGGCGGTGAGCCTTCCGGCAGGTTAGTTCTTGACGAGCTTGATCGGCCGTCCCTGGCTGATGAAGGCATAGTGCCCGGGTCCGACGCTGCCGACCATCAGCGCCTCGACCGCAGGCTCAGCGATCTCGCTTGCCGCCGCCCAGTCGACGACGAAATTGGCCCCGGTTCCGCCGCGCACGTCACTCGCGGCAATGAAGACTTCGACGGTCGCAAACGGTTTTAGCGCCACCGGCGATTTGAGGTAGCTCTCCACCATCTTGCCTGATGTGTCGAAATAGGCGATCCGCTTCAGTACCAGGGGGCGGGTTTCGGACGCGTTGTGGACGCTGAGCGTGACCGAAAAGTCCCCCCGCAGCTTGCCCTGGCTCATCGAGACGCTGGAGTAGACCGGCACGTAGAAGGCGCCCGATACGGCGAGGTTTTCCGCCGGGACCGTGGTGAGGGAGGCGGCGAAGTTCTGTTCGATGGCCCCGGTCTGCGCGCCTGCGGCAGAGCAATATAGTATCGACAGTGTGGCCAGAATCGCGAGAAAAGCCCCCTTTATTCGGCTGTGACACATTGCTTGTTTGACCCCTGCGGTGGGGCCTCTAGGTTGGGGCAGGGGTAAGATTGGACCTATGCACGAGCTTATTCGCGATATCACCTTATGCATCCTGTTCGCCTGGGGGCTCGGGCTGCTGGCCCATTTTACCCGCCAGCCGCTGATCCTGGCCTATCTTATCGCCGGGTTCTTCATTGGTCCATTTTGCATGAAATGGGTCAAGTCCGAGGAATCGATCTCGGTCATCTCCGAACTCGGCCTGATCTTCATGCTGTTCATGATCGGGCTCGAAATCGACCTGAAGAAGATCATACGTGCCGGCAAGGTCATCCTGTTTGCCGCCGGCGGGCAATTGATCGGCGGTGTCGTCCTCGGGCTGCTGTTCTTCGTCGGGATCGGCCTGTCGATGGGCAGCGGCCACTTCGACGCGCTGTATCTCTGCGTCGCCTGTGCGCTGTCGAGCACGGTCATCATCGTCAAGGTGCTGTACGAGAAGCGTGAACTCGACACGCTGCCCGGCCGCATCACGCTCGGCGTGCTGGTGCTGCAGGACATCTTTGCGATCCTGTTCCTCGCCGTGCAGCCGAGCCTCGATAATCTGCAGGTCAGTGTGATCCTGCTGTCGATCGTCCGGGTCGGCGCGCTGGTGGCGACCGCGCTGGTACTCAGCCGCTATGTGCTGCCGTGGCTGTTCCACCAGATCGCGCGCCGTCCGGAACTGATCCTACTCGGTGCGTTGGCCTGGTGCTTCCTGATCGGCGAGATCGCGGAGCGGCTGCATCTGTCGCGCGAGATGGGTTCGCTGGTAGCCGGCGTTTCGCTGTCGACTTTCCCCTACGCGCTCGACGTCACCGCCAAGGTGACGACGCTGCGGGATTTCTTCATCACGCTGTTCTTTGTTGCGCTTGGCATGACGATCCCGGTTCCCAGCCTGTCGGTGATCGGGCTGGCGCTGCTGATTGCCGCCTTCACGGTCGTGAGCCGCATGGTGACGACCTTTACGCCGCTCTATCTGATGAAGCAGGGGCTGCGCGCGAGCCTGCTGCCCGCGATCAACCTGGCGCAAATCTCCGAGTTCTCGCTGGTCGTGATCCAGACCGGCATTGCGGCGCACCACATCAGCACCGAGACATCGAGCGCCGCGTCGTTCGCCTTCGTGGTGCTGGCGGTCCTGAGCACGTTCATCATGGCGAGGAGCGACCAGGTCACGCGGGCGCTGATCGGTCCCCTGAAACGGATGGGCTTGCGCGATCTCGATCACAAGCAGGATGCCGATGCGGACCACGGGGGCGGACACGGCGAGGCGCGCCGGATCGTCATTTTAGGCTTCTTCCGCGCCGCCAGCGCCTTGTTGAGCGAAATCGAGCGGCGCAGTCCGGCGGTTCTCGAGCAGATCACCGTGATCGATTTCAATCCGCTGGTGTTCCGGACCTTGACCGAGCGCGGCATGCACGTGGTCTATGGCGACATCAGCAGCGTCGATACGCTGGTGCATGCCGGCGTCGGCAAGGCCGAGCTGATCATCCTCAGCATTCCGAACTCGCTGTTGAAGGGCGCCGACAATGAAAAGCTGGTCCGGCATGTCCGTTCGCTGAACCCGACCGCGAAAATCGTCGCTACCGCGGAGATCCTGGCCGACGTCGATGATCTCTATGCATCCGGCGCCGACTACGTGACCGTGACCCGGCTCAGCGACGCCCATGAACTCTACAAGGTGATCGAGGCGGCGCAAGCCGGGCTTCTGGAAGACAAGCGGGCCGAGACCGACGCGCTGCTCAGCGAGCGCCGTGAGGTGCTGCCGTAGCGTTGCCCCCCGCGAGTTCTTACGAACTCAAGCGATCAAGGCGCTAGTCCATCGCACTGCTCAGCGAGCGCCGCGAAGCGCTGCCGCAGTCATCGCGCTTGGTACAGTCAAAATCTCCAATCTTGGTACTGTTTTTATGGTCAGGCGCAACGCACCTACTCGCTAACACCGGCGACCGGAGCGTTCCCAATCGAGCCCAGTGGGAACCCCGGGGCAATGCAGACAGCGAATATCATAGATGCGGAGACAGGAGTTCCACACTGCCTGGCTTCGTGTGGATAGCCGGCGGTCCACGTTCGCTGCAACATTTCCACCAAAGAGCCAATCACCGTGGAGACAATTCACATGAAGGCAATCGTTGTGAAGGAGCAGGCTGCAGGGACGGCCGGGATGAAGCTCTCGGAACGGCCCGAGCCGTCGGCCGCGATAAACGACGTCGTCGTTCAGATTCATGCGTCGGGATTCGTCCCGACTGAGCTGGAGTGGCCCTCGACCTGGACCGATCGCCGCGACCGTGACCGAACCCCGTCGATCCCCGGCCACGAGCTGGCCGGAGTGGTCACCGCTCTCGGCTACGGCACCACGGGACTGTCGGTAGGACAGCGCGTGTTCGGCCTCGCCGACTGGTATCGCGACGGCACGCTGGCGGAGTATCTGGCCATCGAGGCACGCAACCTCGCGCCGCTTCCGGGCGACGTCGACTTCACGGTGGGCGCGAGCTTGCCGATCTCGGGCCTGACCGCGTGGCAGGGGCTGTTCGACCACGGCCGCCTTCGGGCAGGGCAGAGCGTCATCGCGCATGGCGCAGCCGGCGCGGTCGGGTCGATGGTGACGCAGCTCGCACGAGAGGCCGGCGCCTACGTCATTGGCACCGGACGCGCTGCCGACCGCCAGAAGGCGCTCGACTTCGGCGCGCAGGAGTTCGTCGACCTCGACAAGGACGTACTGGGAGACGTCGGTCGCGTCGATCTGGTGTTCGATGTCATCGGCGGCGACATCCAGAAGCGGTCCGCAGGCCTGGTTCGACCCGGAGGAATACTCGTGTCCATTGTCGGCCCGGCCGAGGCGCGGCCCGCCGACGGCCTCGCAGTCGACTTCGTTGTCGAATCCGATCGCGCCCAACTGAGTGAGATCGTCCAGCGGTTGCGGGACGGGCGATTGCGAACGAACATCGGTATCGTCTCAAGCCTCGACAACGCTGTCGCCGCTTTCAATCCGACCGAACGACGCAGCGGGAAGACAGTCATCCGCGTTCGTCCGTGAGCAACGCGGCCCATTGATGCATGCAGCCGGCCGGCGCTGTCCAGGTCGGGAAAGCACGTGGATGGCCGAGACCCATCCACGCCTGCGCTTATCCGGGCAGGCAAGCCCGGCCATTACGATGCGGAAACTCTATAGGCTGCTTTCCTGCGCCATCGCCTCCGTAAACGCCGCGCGGCGGCGGGCGATGAAGCCGGCGATCAGGATCGCCGCGACGAGGAGCCAGACGGCGACCGCAATCGGGCTCTCGACATAGATCCAGGGATCGCCCTGGCTCAGGAACAGTGCTTCGCGAAAATGCTTCTCGATGTTCGGCCCCAGGATCAGGCCGACCACCAGCGGCGCCAGCTGGAACTTCATCTTGTTGAAGAAATAGCCGAGCACGCCGGCGGCGAGCAGCACCCAGACGTCGAACAGGCTGTTGCGGACGCTGTAGGTGCCGATCACGGACAGCACCAGCAGCAGCGGAATGAACAGATAGTGCGGGATGCGCAACAGGCTCACCCATACCCCGACCATCGGAATGTTCAGCGCCAGCAGCATGACATTGCCAATGTAGGCCGAGGCGATCAGGCCCCAGAAGATCTCCGGGTGCTGGGTAATCAACAGCGGCCCGGGCTGGATACCCTGCACCAGCATGGCCGAGATCATCAGCGCCGCGATCGGCGTAAAGGGAATGCCGAGCGCGAGCAGCGGCACCAGCGAGGCGGTGGCGGCCGAATTGTTGGCGGCTTCCGGCCCCGCCACGCCTTCGATGGCGCCGCAGCCGATTTCCTTTGAATATTTCGAGGTCGCCTTTTCCAGTCGGTAGGAGGCGAACGAGGCCAGCGTCGCCGCTGGTCCCGGCACCAGGCCGAACAGGAAGCCGAGCAACGTCCCGCGCATCCATGACGGCACCGCGCGCTTCCATTCGGTACGTGTCGGCAGCAGTTCGCGCATCTTGACCGATTGCGGCTTGTTGGCGGCATGCGCCCGGTCCTCGACCAGCAGCATCAGTTCGGAAAACCCGTAAAGCCCGACCACGACGGGCACCAGCGAGACGCCTTCGGCGAGATCGGGAATCCCAAACGTGAAGCGTGTCTCGCCGGTCACCGCTTCCTGGCCGATCGTTCCCAGCATCAATCCGATCGTCATCGGCAGCAGCGCGGATGCCAGCGTGCCGCCCGATATCCGCGACATCACGATCAGGCCGCCGGCGGTGAGGGCAAAGAATTCCGCAGGCCCAAACAGGATCGCGACCTTGGCGAGAAGCGAGGAGAACATCATGACGCCGATGACGGCGAGCGTACCGCCGACAAAGGAGCCGACGGCGACGATGGTCAGCGTTGCGCCGGCACGGCCTTTTTTGGCTAGCTGATAGCCATCGATCGCGGTCACGACGGAAGCCGACTCGCCGGGGATGTTGAGCAGGATCGCGGTGGTCGAGCCGCCATACATCGATCCGTAGAAGATGCCGGCCATCATGATCAGGCCGGCCGTCGGGTCGAGCGAGAAGGTCAGGGGCAGGATCAGTGCGACGCCGGCGACCGGGCCGAGGCCGGGCAGCACGCCGATCGCGGTCCCTGCGAACGCGCCGACGAACGCCGCCAGCAAATTGCCCGGCGTCGCCGCAACGCTCAACCCGTACATCAGGCCCTGGAGGGAATTCATTTCAAGCCCGCAATCAGAACAGCCATTGCCGGAACAGGCCCCCGGGCATCTGCACTTGCAGAAGCCGGACGAAGAACCATTCGAAGCTGATAGCAATCGCAATGGCGTAGGCTGCGATCCGCAGCAGCGACCGGGTCGGATCATCCGACAGCAGCCACATGCTGGCGAACAGGAACAGCGCCGAGGCGATCATGTTGCCGATGACAGGCATAGCGAGGAAGTAGAGCGCAAACGCTGCGAGCAGCAGGAGCAGCCGGTGAAGATCAGTGCCGGCCGGCAGCGTGAAGCCCGCCGGCATCGTCCCGTCGCCGCCGCGCCGTTCGAACAGCACCGACAGCGCCGAGATCGCCAGCAGCGCGCCAATCGCGATCGGGAAGATCGCGGCGCCCGGCTTGTGCCATCGTCCGACCGACAGCGTTTGCCAGGCGTTCGTCAGGTAGAAGGCAGACAGCAGCAGCGCGAGGAGGGCAGCGACCCGCCGCGCCGGGGCGAGCGAAATGCTTCGTACTGACGTCACTTGTCGTCGTCCAGGAACTTGATGACGTCGCGGAACTTGCTGTCATAGCCGGCCAGTTCCTTCTTCATGTCGTCGCCGATTTTCGGATCGGAGGTGTAGCCGTTGTGCTTCAGGAAACTCTTGAACTCGTCGCTCTCGACAATGACTTTTGAGACGGCGAGCAGCTTTTCCAGCACCGGCTTCGGCAGGCCGTTGGGTGCGATCACGTAGTAGCCGACCGGAAACGTATCCTTCCATGGCGTCTCGCCGATCGGCTTCGCGTCCGGAAGCAGGTCGTATTTGCCTTCCTGGAACACCGCGAGCACTCGCAGCTTGCCGGCGTCGATCTGGCCTTTCATGCCCGGTGCAAAGCCGGCGGTGCCATCGACACGGCCTCCCAGCGCAGCCAGCGTCGCTTCGCCGCCACCGCCGGTAAACGGCACCGTGACAATGCGCAGGCCGGAGAGCTTGTTGAGCTGTTGGACGGCGATGTCGTTGACGGAGCGCAGCCCGGACACCGAAACCTTCAGCTTGCGTGGATTGGCCTTGGCTTCGGCGAGGAAGTCGTCGAGCGTCTTCCATCGCGACTCTGCCGGCACCGCCAGGATCACCGGCAGGTCCGAGAGCTTTGCAATCGACTGGTAGTCGTTGGCCGATTTCCAGGCCAGTCCCTTCATTTCGTGCGGCTGGTACGCCAGCGACGAGCTGGAGCCGAGGCCGATGGTATAACCGTCGGGGGCGGCGCGGATCACCGCGCCGGTGCCGATGGTCGCGGAAGCGCCCGGCTTGTTCTCGACGATGACCTTGACCTTGAGTTGCTTCTCCAGCAGCTCGGCATATTTACGACTGATCGGGTCGGTCGAGCCGCCCGGTGCGTAGGGCACATAGAAGGTGATGTCGCGGGTCGGCCATTCGTCCGCGGCGCGCGAAGGACAAGATACTCCCGCAACTGCCGTCAGCAGCGTCAAACCGGCCCATGCCATCAGACGGAAATTCGATGGAATACGCATCATGTCTCTTCCCAACGCCTGTTTTTGTTCTTGTGGGATGACCATGGCGATTGAGGTGCGACCTCGTCAATGATTATTGCCATGCCGGTCCGTTGTAGCAGGCCTTCCGCCGAGCCGAGATGCCGTTCTGCCCTGTGTATTGCCGCTGGCGCAGACCATTGAGTCCGGCTAATGCACTGGCTGTAGATAGCGAGATGTAGGGAAAATGGCCGATACCATCCAGGAAGTTCTGCAAGCTTTTGCCAAGGGTGAACTCGTCGTCGTCACCGACGATGACGATCGGGAGGGCGAGGGCGACCTGATCGTCGCGGCCTCGTTCTGTACCGCCGAGAAGATGGCGTTCATCATCCGCCACACCTCCGGCATCGTCTGCGCGCCGATCACCACCGACGACGCCCGCCGGCTGCGGCTCGATCCGATGGTGGCGCATAACGAGTCCAATCACACCACCGCGTTTACGGTCTCGATCGACTACAAGCCCGATGGCGGCACCGGCATCTCGGCCGAGGAACGCGCCTCCTGCTGCCGCGCGCTCGCCAATCCCAATGCCGGCGCCAACGACTTTGCCCGGCCCGGCCACATCTTCCCGCTGATTGCCCGCGACGGCGGCGTGCTGTTGCGGTCCGGCCATACCGAGGCGGCGGTCGACCTCTGCAAGCTCTCCGGCCTGCCGCCGGTCGGCGTCATCAGCGAGCTGATGAACGACGACGGCACCGTGATGAAGGGCGAGCAGGTTGCGCGCTTCGCCGCCAAGCACAAGCTCAAGCATGTCACGATCGCTGACATGATCGCCTACCGGCAGGCGCGCGAGAAGCTGATCGAGCGGGTGGCGACCTTCACCACCGACAGCCCGATCGGGCCGCTGCAGGGCTATGCCTATCGCTCGCCCTTTGACGAGATTGCGCATGCCGCCTTCGTTTATAACGGCATCGGTGACGGCAGGAACGTGCTGACGCGGCTGCACAAGCCCAACATCGTCAAGGACCTCTTCACCGGCCAGGCGCGGATGCAGATGGTGCTGAACCATTTCCATAAGGCTGGCCGCGGCGTGCTGGTCTATCTGCGCGACGGCGCGGCGGGAGTTCCCGTCGAGCCGGTCGGCGAACAGAAATCGGCGGAAGCCGATCGCAACCGGCAATGGCGCGAAGTCGGCGTCGGCGCCCAGATCCTCCGCGATCTCGGTATCACCTCGATCGTCAACCTCACGTCCTCGGTGCACGACTACAAGGGACTATCCGGTTTCGGCATCGAGATCGTCTCCAACGAAAAGTTGGACTGATGACGTTCGTCATTCCGGGGCTTACGCTTCGCGCGCCCCGGAATCACGTTCCAAACATTGCGCTTCTGCCGATAGCGCACTAATTTGTCGCCAATTTCATGAGAACAGATGCGAAAGGGATTTTCATGAGCGTGCGCCCTCAAGCCAAGGACAAGCCGGCGGCGGCTTCTTTCCAGTGGGACGACCCGTTCCTGCTCGACGAGCAGCTCACCGAAGACGAACGCATGATCCGCGACACCGCGCGCGCCTATGCGCAGGACAAGCTGCTGCCGCGCGTCATCAATGCGTATCTGGAAGAGAAGACCGACCGCGAGATATTCAACGAGATGGGCGAGCTCGGCCTGATCGGCGTCACGCTGCCCGAGGAATATGGCTGCGCCAACGCCAGCTACGTCGCCTATGGCCTAGTGGCGCGCGAGATCGAGCGGGTCGATTCCGGCTATCGCTCGATGAACTCAGTGCAGTCGTCGCTGGTGATGTACCCGATCTACGCCTACGGCGACGAGAACCAGCGCAAGAAATACCTGCCGAAGCTCGCGACCGGCGAGTGGGTCGGCTGCTTCGGCCTGACCGAGCCGGATGCCGGTTCCGATCCCGGCGGGATGAAGACGCGCGCCGAGAAGGTGTCCGACGGCTATCGCATCAGCGGCAGCAAGATGTGGATTTCCAACGCGCCGATCGCCGACGTGTTCGTGGTCTGGGCGAAGTCCGCCGCGCATGACAACCAGATCCGCGGCTTCGTGCTCGAGAAGGGCATGAAGGGCCTGTCGGCGCCGAAGGTCGGCGGCAAGCTGTCGTTGCGCGCCTCGATCACCGGCGAGATCGTGATGGACGGCGTGGTGGTTCCGGAGAGCGCGCTGCTGCCCAACGTATCAGGCCTCAAGGGCCCGTTCGGCTGCCTCAACCGCGCGCGCTACGGCATCTCATGGGGCGCGATGGGGGCGGCAGAAGACTGCATGCACCGCGCGCGGCAGTACACGCTCGACCGCAAGCAGTTCAACCGCCCGCTGGCGGCCACCCAGCTTGTGCAGAAGAAGCTCGCCGACATGGAGACCGAGATCGCGCTGGGCCTGCAGGCCTCGTTGCGCGTCGGCCGCCTGATGGACGAGGGCAAGATGGCGCCGGAAATGATCTCGATCGTCAAGCGCAACAATTGCGGCAAGGCGCTCGACATCGCCCGCGTGTCCCGCGACATGCACGGCGGCAACGGCATCCAGATCGAGTACCACGTGATGCGTCACACCGCGAATTTGGAAACCGTGAACACCTATGAAGGCACCCACGACGTCCACGCCCTGATCCTGGGCCGGGCGATCACGGGCATTCAGGCGTTTTCGTAAGCCGTGACTGACGAAAGCGATCGTGGCCACGCCCCATGCTGTCATCGTCGGCGAAGGCGGACGATCCAGTACTCCGGGAAATCTCGATTCATCTCGAACGTCGGCGATTACTGGATACCCCGCCTTCGCGGGGTATGACGACTGAGGTCGTTTGACCGGTTCTCGCCACTCAGGAACTCCCATGGCCGACAACGACGACATCCCGTTCAACCGCGACTTCCCGCTCAAGCCGGGCGTCGTCGATGAAGCCCGTCCCGGCGTGCGGCGGGTCCTCTGCAACAATCCGAGCCCCTTCACCTTCACCGGCACGGTCAGCTATATCGTCGGCAACGGCAACGTCGCGATCATCGATCCCGGCCCTGATGACGACGCGCATGCCAGGGCGCTGCTGGATGCCGTCCGCGGCGAGACGGTGACGCATATTCTGGTTACCCATACCCATCGCGACCATTCGCCGAACACCGCGCGGATTAAGGCGGCCACCGGCGCGCCGGTCTATGCCGAGGGCCCGCATCGCGCCTCGCGGCCGCGCTTCGAAAGCGAGAAGCACAATCCGGAATCCGGCGCCGACCGCGATTTCAGGCCCGACATCGCGGTCAAGAACGGCGACATGATCGAAGGGCAGGGCTGGGCGCTGGAGGCGGTCGCAACGCCGGGCCACACCGCCAACCACCTGGCGTTCGCCTGGCCGGAGCGGAAGATCAATTTCGTCGGCGATCACGTGATGGGATGGTCGACCTCGATCGTGGCGCCGCCGGATGGATCGATGATCGACTACATGGCCTCGCTCGACCGGCTGGAAGCCCGCGCGGAAGATTTGTACTTCTCCGGCCATGGCCCGGAAATTCCGGAAGCCCAGCGCTATGTCCGCTTCCTCGCCCGGCACCGTAGGGCGCGCGAAGCCTCGATCCTGCATCGCCTCGCCAAGGGCGAAGCGGATATCCCCACCATGGTGCGCGCGATCTATATCGGCCTCGACCCGCGGCTAACGAATGCCGCCGGCTATTCCGTGCTGGCGCATCTGGAAGATCTGGTCGCGCGCGGGATCGTCGCGACGGAGGGCGATCCGGTGATCGGCGGGACGTATCGGATGGCTTAACGCCGACGCGTTACTTCTTCACCGTCTTCGCCGGACCCTTGGCCGGCGCCTGCGGCTTCTTCGGCGCTGACGGCTTTGCGTTGTCGACGGCCGTGTTGATGTCCTCGATCAGCTTCGTTACGCGCGCGGCGTTGCTGCCGAGGTCGCTTTCGAAATAGCGCGAGGAGGAGCGGATATCGACGCGAGATTCCTCGCCGTCGGGGGTGACGCGGATCGAGATGTCCTCGCGAAATCCCATGATCGGCGTCCGCGCCACCGCCTCGATGCGGCCGATGCGGCGCGGCGGTTGCGGCGCGCGTTCGTCGATTACGAGCCATTTGCGCTTGTGCACCAGCGCGAGCGTCACGTCGTAGGCCCGCTGCGGAGGAACTTCGAGCTCCACCGTCTCGATATCGGGATAGGCGGCCCGCTGCTGTTCGGCCGAATAGAGCCCGGCATAGACCGCTGAGTTGGCGCCTTCGCCGCTGCGCAGCCGCGCCAGCGCCTCGAAGCGCGGGGGATCGATCGGATCGGTGGTGATGTCGTGGATGGGCGGCAGCTTGCGGTATTGCAGGGCGAGATAGGCCGGGTAGGCGAGCAACACGGCGTTGATCAGGAACGCCAGCAGGATCCGGCCCATGCCGCGCGACCCGTTCTGCCAGATCGCGGCAAAGGCGGCGAGCCCCACCAGGGTGGAAAGGGCCGCAAGCCCCAGCGCGCCGAAGAAAGTCGCCAGCGCCGGTTTCATCTCCAGGAAGCCGAAGCGGACGATGAGGATCGAAACCACCACCGCGACCACGGCGAAGATGGCGAGGTTGCGCGACCAGGTGGCGAGGCTGGACACGGGCTCCGATTGGTAGGGAGCGGAAAACCTTCGGGCCATCGGTTAAATCTGCCGGGTTAGAGTCTGTCTGGCCGGTGGACGAGTCGCCTTGCAAACTCGCAGCTTGAGACCACGGCGGGACATGAATTTCAAGTTTGCAGACATACTAATCAGGGCATTTGGCGGCTGCGACAACCTGACCGGTTAACCATGCATCTCAAGTGATTATTAGTTGTATATTGAAGTAGGTCCAACTTTCGTCTACCTCTCGCCGCTGGGTTGTCGTATTTGCCGCAACACGGGACTGTCCTGCACTGGACACCGGCGAACCGCCAGCCAAAATGGGAACGGCGGATGTCAGCCGAGGGCGCTGCAGGATGATCTCAACTCCGGTTCTGTTGCCGGGGCGGAGCCGCAGGGACGCGGTTGCGCTCTTCAGCAGTTCCTGGGATCGCAACGGGCGCAATCGGCATACGTCCGCGAGGCTGGTGGATTAGCCTCATCAGGGCGGGTGTTCAGTATGAGTAACTCAAAGCGCGAAGGAAATCTCGGTCCCAATGACCCGGCGTATTATGCGCCGCGCGAACGGTCGGCCAATGAGCAGCCGGGCAAGACGCCCATTCAGACCGAAGAGTGGCGTCCGCGATTGACGACGGAAGGACCGCCCTTGCAACCATTCGGCAAGCCCCGCCGCAAGGATGAAATGTTCAGCAAGGCTGTTGCCCAGGCCATGCAGGAGGCGAGGGACAACGCAACGATCGAGGCGCCCTCCGTGCTCCGCGAACTGTCGGGGCGGCGCGCCGTGTTCCAGCAATTCATCCGTCTCTCGATCGCGGTGGCGATTGCGGCGAGCATCGCAACGCTTCTAGTGATGGCCATCCCGGCTTCGCAACGCCCCGCCGGCCAGGAAACCGCGTCGCTTTCGACCGCCTGGCAGTCGGTGAAATCCTCCGTGCTCCCGGCACCGCAGCCGGCGCCGCCGTCGAAGCGCACGGCGACCCTGGCCGTGCAGGACGGCAGTGGTCTCGTCAACGATCCGGTGCCGCTCGGAATTCACGTCGGCGCTCCGCCGCCCGGCGCATTCGTATCAATCAACGGGCTGACGCCCGGCGCGCGGCTCACGTCCGGCAAGCGCATCGGTCCCAACGAGTGGCGCGTACCGGCGACGGAGATTTCCGGCGTTTCGGTCATGCCGCCGGATGGCTTCACCGGCCAGATGCTGGTGACGGCAGAATTGCGCGACGGTGACGGCGTGGCCCTTACCGCCACTTCCACGCGGGTGACCTGGACGGCTCCACCCAAAGCCGCGCCGCCACCGGTTGCCGTTGTCGCTCCACCGCCGCCGGTTGTCGTGTCGCCGCCGCCGCCGGTTGTCGTGTCGCCGCCGGTCACCGTAGCCACGGCCGCGCCGCCGGCGGCGTCAGCTCCATTGCCGCAGGCGGAGGTCGTGCGCAGTCTCGATCCGAGGGAGGTTGCTGCGCTGGTCAAGCGCGGACAGGATCTGCTTGCCAGCGGCGACATCCAGTCGGCGCGTCTGTTGCTGTTGCGCGGCGCCGAGGCGCGCGATGCGCGTGCAGCGCTGCTCGTCGGCACGACTTACGATCCGGTGCTGCTCAGGCAGATCGGCGCCGACGGTCCGATGGCCGACGCCGCGCAGGCCCGCCTCTGGTATCAGCGGGCCAAGGAATGGGGCGAACCCGACGCGCAGCGAAAGCTCGACGCGATGGCGCTGTCACGCTGATTTCGACGCGGCGCGCGCGTTGCGCGTCCGTCAACGAGTGTTGTTTAGTACCGGAGTTTATCCATGATGATGCGATACGTTACCAGCGTAGCGTTCAGCTGCGCGGTCGCGCTGCTATGCGCGACGTCGGCCTTTGCTCAAGAGAAAGCTGAAGCCAACAAGGGCGAGGTCGATCCCGGCGCGGTGAGCGACGGACTGAAGGCAATCTTCAGCTACTCCTCGAGCAACAAGAGTACGCGCGAACGGCTCAACGCCAACACCGTCACCGTCATGACCGGCACGATTGGCGGCACCTACGTCCAGTTCGGGGCCGATCTCGCCTCGGTGCTCGACGATGGCGACCAGATGCGCGTGCTGCCGATCGTCGGTCGCGGATCGGTGCAAAGCATCGCCGACATCCTTTTCCTCAAGGGGGTCGATCTCGGCATCATGCGGGCCGATACGCTGGACTACCTGGAACGGAAGGGCTTCACCGGCAACATCCGAGGCCAGTTCGCCTACATCACCAAGCTGTACAATGAGGAGATGCACGTCGTCGCCAAGACATCGATCAAGAGCCTCGCCGATCTGAACGGCCGGCGCGTCGCCGTCGACCTGCCGAACGGCGGAACGTTCGTCACCGCGATCACGATCTTCGAGCGGCTGGGCATCAAGCCGGTCTACGCCTTCATCGAGCAGCGCGTCGCCTATGAGAAGCTGAAGAACGGCGAACTCGATGCGGTCGTGGCGGTGCAGGGAAGCCCGTCGAGGGCCGTAAGCCAGGTGAAGGGGGACAACCTGCATTTCGTCCCGATCCCCTATAGCGGGCCGCTGCAGGGCGATTATCTGCCGTCCGTGCTGAAGGCCGAGGACTATCCGTCGCTGATCCCGCCCGGCGGCCGGGTCGACACCGTCGCCGTGCCCGCGATTCTGGCTGCCTACAACTGGACGCCGAAGACCGAGCGATACAACAAGGTCGCGCATTTCGTGAACATATTCTTCGAGCGCCTGAAGTTGCTGCAGCAGCCGCCGTTCCATCCGAAGTGGAAGGAAGTGGTGCTGAGTGCGCCCTTGAAGGGATGGACGCGCTTCCCGGCGGCCCAGGACTGGCTCGACAGGAATGCAACGGTCGCTTCCGACACGCGCCAAAAGTTCGATGCCTTCATGGCCGCGCAGGCCCGTGACAACAGTAGCGAGCCGAAAACGCGCGCGGCCGACGACGACGCGGCGCTCTACCAGCAATTCCTGAACTGGAAGGCAAGCCAGCCTGGAGCCCAGCCGCTGGCGCCGAAACGGCAGCCATGATGCGGTCGGGTTGACCGCATCTCGATCGTCTCAAGCTAAAATGCGGGAAGGCCGCTTTCCACTTGATGGAAGGCGGCCTTCTTCTTGACCAGAGCGCAGGCTTGGCCTCACGCCGCGGCGTTCGGGAAGCGGTAGCTCTTGAATTGCTCGCGCAACGCAGTCTTCAGGATCTTGCCGGTTGCGGTGTGCGGAATGCCTTCAACGAACGCGACATCGTCGGGCATCCACCATTTGGCGATCTTGCCGTCCATGAACTTCAGGATTTCCTCGCGCGTCGCCTTCTGGTCTTGCTTGAGCTGAACGATCAGGAGCGGGCGCTCGTCCCATTTGGGATGATAGACGCCGATCACGGCAGCTTCCGCGACCGCGGGATGGCCGACCGCCAGATTTTCCAGGTCTATCGACGAAATCCATTCGCCGCCGGACTTGATGACGTCCTTGGAGCGGTCGGTGATCCGCATGTAGCCATGCTCGTCGATGGTGGCGACGTCGCCGGTGTCGAAGAAGCCTTCATCGTCGAGGATATTGGTATCGACCTTGAAATAGGCCTTGGCGACCGCGGGGCCGGCCACCTTGAGGCGGCCAAACGTCTTGCCGTCCCACGGCAGTTCCTTGCCGGCATCATCGGTGATCTTCATCTCGACGCCGAACGGCGGATAGCCCTGGGTCTGCAGGATGTCGAGCCGCTCCTCGCCGGTGAGTATGGCAAACGGCGGCTTCAGCGCCGCCACCGTGCCGATCGGGCTCATCTCGGTCATGCCCCAGGCGTGGCGCACGCGAACGCCCATGTCGACGAACGACTTGATCATCGAACGCGGCATCGCCGAACCGCCGCACACCACGCTCTTGAGATGAGGCAGCTTCAGATTGCCGGCCGCCATGTGGTTGAGCAGCATCAGCCACACGGTCGGTACGCCGGCCGTATGTGTGACCTTTTCGGTGTCGAGAAGTTCGTAGACCGAGGCGCCGTCGAGCTTGGCGCCCGGCATCACCAGCTTGGTGCCCATCGACGGTGCGGAAAACGCGATGCCCCAGCTGTTGGCGTGGAACAATGGCACTACCGGCAGCATTGTCTCGGCGGCGCTGGTGCCGAGAGCGTCGACATTGTTGGCCATCAGGCCGTGCAGCACGTTGGACCGGTGCGAATACAACACGCCCTTTGGATCGCCCGTGGTGCCCGAGGTGTAGCACATCGCCGCCGCGGTATTTTCGTCGAAATCCTTCCACGTGAACTTGCCGTCGGCTTCGGCGATCCAGTCCTCATAGGCGACCGCGTTCTTCAGCGTGGTCTGCGGCATGTGGGCCTTGTCGGTGAGCACGATGTAGCGTTCGACGCTCGGCAGGCTGGCGGCGATCTTTTCCACGATCGGCACGAAAGTGATGTCGACCATCACGATGCGGTCCTGGGCGTGGTTGATGATCCAGGCAATCTGGTCGGGGAACAGTCGCGGATTGACGGTATGGCAGATCGCGCCGATTCCCATGATGCCGTACCAGGCTTCGAGATGGCGCCAGGTGTTCCAGGCGATGGTGGCGACGCGGTCGCCGAGCTTGATGCCATCGCGGTCCAGCCGTTGCGATACTTTCAGCGCGCGCGCATGAATTTCGGCGTAATTGGTGCGATGAATGGGACCTTCGACCGACCGCGTGACGACTTCTTGCGTGCCGTGATACTTCGCTCCGTGCTCGATAATCCGATGGCAAAGCAAAGGCCAGTCTTGCATCAATCCAAGCATACGCACTTCCCTCCGAAAATTTGTTTATCGCCGCTCGATCCGCGAACAATTGCTCGCGGACCGGGGTTAAGTTCATGGAATTGACATGAACTTTACCGCGCAGAAAGCAAGTCGAAAATGGCCTAATGGCGCTATTCGCCGCATTGGCGCGGCAATGGTTACCGCTGCAACGGCCGCGATCCTGATTGGCATGCCAGTCGAGCCCGCCTGGGCGAAACGGTCTCGCGCCGCGCCGTGGGACGATCTGTTCAGGGACCTGTCGCCAAGGCCGCGGGGAACGCACCGGCCGGCGGCCCATCGCGCGGCGGAGCCGCTGTCGAAGGTGGCGGTGCCGCTGCCGAAGCCGCGCCCGTCCGAGGCCCCATCGGCAGAGCGTGACAAGCCCGAGAAGGAGCAGCAGGCGTCTCCCCCGAACGGAAAGCCCGACCAGCAGCAGGCGGCGCCCGCACCGGAGCCCACACCACAGCCGTCGGCCTGCCGGCTGGCGCTTACGGACGAAATTGCCATTGCGCCGAGCATCCCCGACATTCACGGCGCCGGCGGCTGCGGCGGCGAGGATCTGGTGCGGCTGGAGGCGATCGTGCTGCCGGACAAGCGGCGGGTGTCGGTGAAGCCGGCGGCGATCCTGCGCTGTCCGATGGCGTCAGCGCTCGTCAGTTGGATCCGCAGCGACATCGCGCCGCTGGCGGAGCGCGCGGGCACCGCCGTCTCCGATCTCGATAATTTCGACTCGTTCGAGTGCCGCGG
>Ga0268266_10002076_pt1 | contig 22190 bp, 18 predicted proteins | sample KBSS13metaG_FD_190356 | JGI IMG/M metagenome (GOLD analysis project Ga0268266, IMG submission 190356) | Switchgrass rhizosphere microbial communities from Kellogg Biological Station, Michigan, USA - KBS S1-3 metaG (SPAdes) (version 2) | ecosystem: Host-associated > Plants > Roots > Rhizosphere... | reverse complement strand
GTCGCCATCATCGACGATGCGTTCCTGGGTTCGGCCGATGCGCGCAAGCTCGACGATTACACGCCGAAGCTGCAGAAGCTTTATGAGAAGTGGGGCAAGCTCCGCCGGAAGGATTCCGAAGATACCATTCATGGTCCCGTCGACCTGTTCGACGCGATCACCAACGCCGGCCGCAAGGGCGTAACGATGCAGCGCTACAAAGGTCTCGGCGAGATGAACCCCGACCAGCTCTGGGAAACCACGCTCGACGCCAACGAGCGTTCGCTGCTGCAGGTGAAGATCAAGGAGGTCGACGAAGCCGACGACATCTTCACCAAGCTGATGGGTGACGTGGTCGAACCGCGCCGCGAGTTCATCCAGGATAATTCGCTCAGCGCTACCGTCGACGTGTGAGGCAGGACACGCCCGTGCCGCCCATTCAATATATCGTTGAAGGCGGCCACCGGCTCGCGGGAACGATCGAGCCGTCCGGCAACAAGAATTCTGCGCTGCCGATCATCGCCGCCGCACTGCTGACCGAGCATCCGGTCACGCTGGAAAACGTGCCACGCATCCGCGACACCGAAACGCTGGTCGAACTGATCCGTTCGGTCGGCGCCTCGGCCGAATGGAAAGCGCGCAATACACTTTATATCCACGCCAAGGACGTCCGCGCCGCCGATCTCGATCCCGAGCTTTGCGCACGGATCCGCGCCTCGATCCTGCTGGCCGGGCCGCTGCTCGCCCGTTGTGGCGAGGTCGCACTGCCGCCGCCGGGTGGCGACGTCATCGGCCGCCGGCGCCTCGACACGCATTTCCTCGCCTTCGAGCAGTTGGGCGCAACCGTCACCGCGACGCACCGGCTGGAATTCCGCGCGACCAAATTGAAGGGCGCCGACGTATTCCTCGACGAGCCCAGCGTCACCGCCACCGAAAATGCGCTGGTCGCAGCGGTTGCTGCCCACGGCACCACCTACCTGCGCAACGCCGCCTCCGAACCGCATGTGCAGGACCTCGCGCATTTTCTGGTTGCGCTCGGCGCAAAAATCGAAGGCATCGGCACCAACACCATCGTCGTGCACGGCCCGGCGACGCTCGGTGGCGCCAGCTATTCGATCCAGCCTGACCATATCGAGGTCGGATCCCTGATTGGGCTCGCCGCGGTGACACGCTCGCCGCTGCGCATCGCCAAGGCCGGCGTCGAGCATCTGCGCTCGATCCGAATGGGTTTTGAACGGCTCGGCATCGTCTGCGGCGTCGAGGGCGACGACCTCGTCGTGCCGTCCGGCCAGACCATGAAGATCCACGACGATTTCGGCGGCCATGTGCCGAAGCTGGAGGACCAGCCTTGGCCGGCCTTCCCGGCCGACCTGATGTCGATCGCGATCGTCACCGCCACGCAATGCGACGGCGTCATCCTGATGTTCGAGAAAATGTTCGAGTCGCGAATGTTCTTCGTCGACAAGCTGATCTCGATGGGCGCTCGCATCGTGCTGTGCGATCCGCATCGCGCGATCGTCGCCGGACCGAGTCGGCTGCGCGGCGCGCCGATGACCTCGCCCGACATCCGCGCCGGCATGGCGATGCTGCTGGCGGCGGTCGCCGCCGAAGGCACCTCGACCATCAACAACGCCGACCAGATCGAGCGCGGCTACGAGCGCATCGAGGAGCGGCTCAACGCGCTGGGTGCGAAGATCACACGCGTGCCGGCGCGGACCGGCGGATAGGCGTTTTTCGCGCCGCCAAGTTTTCGGCTCCCGGCCGTGGTAGTCTTCAGCAATGACCTCGCTCGACAAGATTGAACGCGCGCCCGCCGCGCCGCCTGCCCCCGCGGCCGTGCCCGGTCGCCACCTCGCGATCGAACTTTCCGAGACGCTGAAGCTCGCGGCGCCTATCGCGATGACCCAGCTCGGCCAGATCGCGATGATGACGACCGACCTGGCCATGATCGGGCGTCTTGGCGCCGAGGCCGTGGCGGCCGCGTCGCTGGCGCACACCGTGCTCTTCGTCAGCTTCACCGTTGGCATGGGCCTGGTGTCTGCGGTCGCGCCACTCGCCGCGCAGGCCTTCGGCGCGCGCGACCCGCATCTGATCCGCCGCTCGTTGCGCGTCGGCCTGTGGGCCGCGCTGTTGATCTCGCTACCGTTGATGGCGCTCCGCTTCTGGGCGGAGCAGATCCTGCTCAAGCTCGGCCAGTCGCCATCGACGGCGCATCATGCCCAGGAATACCTTGCCGGTCTGGTCTGGACCATCCTGCCTGCACTCTGGTTCATGGCAATCCGCGGCTTCATGAGCGCGATCAACCGTCCGGAGCCGGTGCTCTGGATCACCTTGGCTGCGATCCCGGCCAACGCGCTGCTGGTCTATCTCCTGCTGTTCGGCGCTTTCGGCATGCCGCAACTCGGCCTGTTCGGCGCGGGGCTCGGAACCACCATCGTCAATATCGGGATGTTCGTTGCCATCGTATGGTTTGCGACGTACCGCCGACCATTCCGCAAGTATCACGTGTTCGGTCATTTCTGGCGCATCGACGGGCCGCTGATGTGGCGGCTGATCGTCATTGGCGCGCCGATCTCGCTCTCCTTCCTGCTCGAGTATGGCCTGTTCGGCGCCGCCGGTCTCCTGATGGGCCTGATCAGCACGACCGCGCTGGCAGCGCACCAGATCGCACTCCAGGTCGCCGCCATCCTGTTCATGGTGCCGTTCGGCATCAGCATGGCCGCCACGGTGCGCGTCGGTCACGCGATCGGTCGCGGCGACGCCGGTGCGGTGCGGCGCGCGGGCCATGTCGCAACCTGGCTCGGTATCGTGCTCGCCGCTATCCTGACGCTCGCCGTGATCGTCGGCCGCTTCGGCATCGCCGAACTCTTTCTGGGTGAAAGCACCGACGCGACGGCCGAACTCTCGGCAACCCTGCTGCTGGTCGGATCGACCTTCTTCATCGCCGACGCCATCCAGACCATTGCGGCCGGCGCGCTACGCGGCATGAACGACACGCGGGTGCCGCTGTTGTTCGCGGTCCTCAGCTACTGGCTGATCGGTTTCGCCTGCGCCTGCTGGCTCGGCTTCTGGACACCAACGGGCGCCGTCGGCGTCTGGATCGGGCTGTCGATCGGAACCGCTGTCTATGCCGTGCTTCTGCTCTTGCGCTTCCGCTCGCTCGCAAGCAAGCTCACGTTCCAATGACCGTTCGAGAGATCACCCCTGCCGTCGATGCCGATGCGCTGCTGGCCGGCGCACAATTCGCCGACGCCTTCAGCATTGAAATCGGCGATCGCAATCTCGACGCCCGCCGCGCGGCGGAGCGGATGATGGCGCGACAGCCGCGATGGGCCGAGGCGCTGGTGTCACTGCGCAATCTGCTGGTCGCGCCGCTCGGGCTGAAAACGTCAGGCTACAATCCGGCAGCACCCCGCGACATGATCGGGATCTTTCCGGTGGTGAGCGAAACGCCGGACCGCCTGGTCGCCGGCTTCAACGACCGCCATCTCGACTTCCGCGTCGTCGTCGACGTGACGCCGCCCGGCAGCTTCAGGCAAGGTCACCGCGACGACGCTGGTCAAGACGCACAACCGGCTTGGCCGGACTTATCTGGCGATCATCATGCCGTTTCACCGGCTGATCGTACCGGCGCTGCTGCGCCAGGTGGGCTGAACGCTCGGTGCATGAAGCAAGGGCGCGACGCTAGGCCTTCGTGCCGGCCGGTTTCGTCTCCGTCTCGCTGCACCACTCGGCATGGCAGCGGTCGAGGTCGTTCAGATTCTGCCGCATCTGTTCGAGCGAGAATCCCAGCGCGAAGAATCGCTCCGCGACATCGACGGGCACGCCGCGGATCAGGCCCTCGCTTCGCAACGAGGCAACTTCGGCGGAATAGGCCTGCAGCGCCGCGTCGACGGGGCTGATATCCACCGTACCGCTGCCGTCGCGCAAGGAGTTGGCCGCCGTGCGCATATAGTCGACGATCGCGCTGCTGACGTCCGACAACGGCCGCGCCAACCTTGCCTGCACATTGGCCGGCAGCGGCACCACGCTGGCGCGCCCGATCATCACGACATCATGGCGCAGGCGCTGGACGGTGCGCAGCAACGGGCCGGTATCCGGTCCCGACGACAAATGCGTCGCGCGTTCGCGCTCGGCCTCCAGGCCGGTCGCATGGAGGCTCGCCATCGCCGTGCCGATTCCGTCCTGGATGCGGTGCAAGGTATCGTTGTCGAGCCCCCGCGTCAGCCCTGCCAGCAATTCTGCGAATGCGGCCGCCAGCAACTCCAGAAGCTGCGCCGCATTGATGCGGATCTGGCTGACCGCCCGCGACGGCAATACCAGGAACGAGACCGCGAGTCCGGTGAGCGCGCCGACGGTGACCTCGAACAGACGGTCGATCGTGGAATCCAGCGGATTGGCGTGGTTCATCGCCGGAACCAGCAGCACGATCACGGCCGTGACCGTGGCGGCGCTCAGGCTGGGATTGATGGCTCCGATGAAAGCCATCGGGCCAACCGCCAGCACCAATAGCGCCAGCAAGCCACCCTCGCCGGAATGCGGGATCAGCATCGCGATGGCGCCGCCATAGACCGCCCCGCCGACGGTGCCGAGCATGTAATCGCGGGTCGCCTTCAACGACCGGCCGACGCTCATCTGGGTGACGATGAGCGAGGTCAGCACCGCCCACAGCGGCAGCATCAGATGCAGCGCCCGGGCGATCGCATAGGCCGCTACTGCTGCGACCGCGAGCCTGACCGCCAGCGACAATTGTGTCTTCCGGCCGCGGAGCGATCCAAGCATGCGTTTTGCGAAGGCCATCATGCGCCGCATTCCAGAATCCGAAGACCTTGGCCGTGCTAGACGACGCCAGCATGGCTGATGCCCGCGACAGGGAGGCGGCTTGAAAGGTCAAGCCCGCCCGCCTACCCTGACCGGCAAATACGAGGAAACACGATGGCCAACGAAACCGCAACGCTCGCAGCCTATGTCGCCAACCTGAAATTCGAGGACATCCCGCCACAAGTGCTGGAACGCGCAAAGGTGCTGACGCTGGATTTTCTCGGCAGCACGATCCGGGCGCGGCGCGACGCGGAATCCACCCCCTCGCTCCTCAAGATGCTTGAAGCGCTGGCGCTGGACGGCAAAGGTGAAGCCACCGTGTTCGGCGATACCAAGACCTGGACGCCCGCGGTCGCGGCGCTGCTGAACGGCGCACTTGGCCACTCCCTCGATTTCGACGACACGCATGCGGACTCCTCGCTGCATCCAAGCGCGCCCGTGGTGCCAGCGGCGTTCGCGGTCGGCGAGATGGTCGGCGCATCGGGGCGCGACGTGCTGACCGCGATCGTGGCCGGTTATGAAGTATGCTGCCGTCTCGGCAACGCGCTCGATCCGACCTCGCATTATGCACGCGGCTTCCACCCGACCGCGACGGCGGGAACCTATGGCGCAGCGGCGGCGGCAGGCAAATTGTTTGGCCTCTCGAAGGACCAGATCATATCCGCCTTCGGCGTTTCCGGCAGCCAGGCCGCGGGCTCGCTGCAGTTCCTCGTCAACGGCGCCTGGAACAAGCGCTACCAGGTCGGGGCGGCTGCGATGAACGGCGTAGTCGCCGCCACGCTGGCACGCAACGACTTTGTCGGATCGAGCGAATCGGTCGAGGGCAAGCATGGCCTCCTCGTCGGCTACAGCGACGACGCCCATCCGGACAAGGCGACCGCAGGCCTCGGCAAGACCTACGAGACGCTCAAGATCGGCGTGAAGCCGTATCCGAGCTGCCGCTATACCCATGCGGCGCTGGATGCGCTGATCGCGATGCGCAGGGAGCACAATCTGACGCCGGAGCAGATCAAGCGCGTCGAGATCGGCCTGCACCGCAACGGCATTACGCTCACCGGCGACGCCGCCACCAAGCGGCATCCGACCTCGATCGTCGGCGGACAGTTCTCAATGTTCTTCACCGGCGCGCTGGCGCTCGACCAGGGCCGTTTCGGCTGGGACGATTACGGCCGGCTCGGCGATGCCGCAGTCAACGCGCTGGCTGACAAGTTCGACGTGGTGCAGGACGATCGCCTCGAAGTCGGCCGCACCCATCCGTTCGGCGCGCGCGTCTCGATCACCACCGAGGACGGCGTGCATGAACGGCTCTATGCCGATCCCTCGGGCGAGCCCGATACGTTCCCGGACGCGCAGGCGATGCAGCAAAAATTCCTCACGCTCGCCCGCCCCGTGCTGAACGGTCGCGCCGATCAGCTCGCCGACGCGATCCTCTCACTGGAGAGATTCGATCGCGTCGAGCAGGCCACGCAGCTGGGACGGCAATAGGCTCACGCCGCGCCCTCAATGATGATGAAGTCGGCATCGGCATATTTCTGCCGGATGATCTTTGCCGCGCTGTATTCCGGACTGTCATAACAGGCCTTTGCGGTCGCGCGGTCGGCGAACTCGACCACGACATTGCGGTCGCGCGCCTCGCCTTCCATGACCTCGTACGCGCCGCCCCGCACGATGAAATTGGCGCCGAATTTCTCGAAGGCCGGCCGCGCCGCGACAAGATAGTCGGGATAGCGTTGTGCATCGCGCACCGAGACACGGACAATCCAATAGGCTTTGGGCATCATTTGCTCCCTTCATCGCGTGAGATTTTCAGCGGGTGTTGCAGAAGGCGGGGTGACTGTAGCGCCGCGCACAGCGAATTCCTCCATCGCGGCAGACTGGTATGCGGCCTTCCACTGAAGGATTTACGGCCCGCCTTCCATCACATAAAATGAATAATAATGATCTTATTGATCTCCATTTATGATGAATCCGGGAGTGACGCAGATGGACCTTTCCGACCTCCGCATATTCACCGCCGTCGTACGCGAGGGCGGCGTCACGCGCGCGGCGGAGAAATTGAACCGCGTGCAATCGAACGTCACCACGCGCATTCGACAGCTGGAGGAGGACCTCGACGTCCCGCTGTTTCTGCGCGAGGGCAAACGGCTTCACTTGGCACCCGCTGGTCAGCTATTACTCGGCTATGCCGACCGCCTGCTTTCGCTTGCCGATGAGGCACGCGCCTCGATCAGGGATCCCCGGCCGCGCGGCCTGTTTCGCATCGGGGCAATGGAGAGCACCGCGGCCGTGCGCCTGCCAGGAACGATCAATGAGTATAGCCGGCTGCATCCCGGGGTGACGCTGGAGCTGCGCACCGGCAATCCGGGCGTGCTTGCCACCGCTATCCTGGCAGGCGAACTCGACGCCGCGCTGGTGGCCGAACCGATCGCCGATGCACCTTTCGAGAAAATGTTTGCCTTCGAAGAGGAGCCGGTGATCGTGTCGGCGGCAGGACATCCGCCGGTCGGAAGGAAGGGCAAGTTCCCAAGGACCATCATCGCCTTCGAACATGGCTGTCCACACCGCGCGCGGCTGGAAAACTGGTACGCCAAACACGGCGAAATGCCTGAACGCACGATCGAGCTCGGCTCCTATCACGCCATGCTCGGCTGCGTCGTTGCCGGCATGGGCATCGCGCTGTTGCCTCGTAGCGTGCTGACGACATTTCCGGAGAGCAAGCGGCTGGCTGTCCACCGCCTGCCACCGGGCGAGAACCGCTCCAGGATCGTGCTGATCTGGCGCAGGAACGCCGACTCGCCAAACATCGCGGCGTTGCGCGAGATCCTGTCGCGGACGGCCCGCAAGAGCGTCGTGACGTAGCAACAAAACGCGCTTAATTGCCGCCAGCAAGTTTTGCGCGAACGTTCGTAGCTGCGACCACGTCGCGCACGAGATCGAACACGCCGTCCGCTTCCGGCGGCCAGTTCGGCGAGCGGCCGAGCCGGACGATGACAAGCCGTTCGGAAGGCACGACGATCGCATATTGCCCAATCGTGCCCTTGGCGAAAAACGTATCGCGCGGCCAGCCGTGTTCGGTGCGGTAGGCCGCGCCAAAACTGTCGCCGAGATTGGTCCAGAAGCCCGCGCCCTGCCCGACCCAGGCGGTCGGCGTTGGCGTCGCTGAATATTTTGCCCAGCCTTCGGGGAGGATGCGTTTGCCGCCCGCCATGCCGTCATTGAGATAGAGTTGGCCGAAACGCGCCCAGTCGCGCGCGCTGGCGAGCATCTGGCTCGATCCTTCCGCATTGCCCGAGGCGTCGAATTCGAGTGCCACATTGCGCATGCCAAGCGGATCGAACAATTCCTGCCGCGCAAAGCGCATCATGCTGGATGCGCTGCCGCCTGAAGCCCGACGGATCACGTGACTGAGGATGACGGTATTGCCGTCGTGATAATTCCATGTGGTGCCCGGCGTTGACTGCAGTGGCATGCTCTCCGCGTAGGCCGCCATGTCAGGCTCGACGAATTTCATCCGATTGACCGGCTCGAGCGCGGACGCCAGCGACGCCTGCAGCGAACTGCCAAGTACAAGGCCCGCCGTGTGGCGGATCAGATGATCGAGCGTGATGGCGCGCCGTGGATCGCCGGCGCCTTGCCACGCCGCAATCGGCACCGGCTCGTGCAGTCTCAGTGCGCCCTTGCGCACCAGGATGCCTGCGAGCGCGGAGATCACCGATTTGGTCGCGGAGAACCCGAGTAGCGGCGTATCGATGCCGATGCCGTCGGCGTAACGCTCCGCAACGACGCGGCCATCCTTCATGACTACGATGGCCCGCGTGTAGCGCGGCGTCGATTTGTCCGGCTCGGCAAAGGCGCGGTCGAGCGCGGCGGCCAGTTGCGGCGTCCGCGGCGCGACGATGGATGGGCCGGCGATTTCAGGCAGCAGTACCGCGTTTGCATCGGGCGCCGGCACCGAGATGTCGGCGACAGCCCCGCCGTGATCGAGGTAGCAGCCAAGGCCCTCGCCGCGATAGACCGCGTGGCTCCGGCCCAGGCCGAACAGCGTCACCGTGACGTCCTTGCGCACCTGATCGACGCGATAGTCGAGCGCCCAGGAGATCAGCCCGGTGCCCGGCATCGCCGACATGGTCTCTGCAAACACCCGTGCCGGGTCGAGGCCGGAGACAAAGGTCTCGGTGCAGACCACGCTGGCGACGAAGCCGGTAGCTACCTTCGGCATGTCGCGGGCGCGGACGGTCGTCAGCGCGAGCGAGCCAAGGGCGGCGGTGCTGGCGAGGATGAGGATGAGATTTCGTCGTTTCACGGGAGCCTCCGGCATGACGCATCGGCGCGTTGCCGGACATGATGGAGAGCTTGCCGCGGACGGCTCGCCGGATTTGGAGATCGTCCTGGCCGAAAGCTGAAAGCGGCTAGCCGAATCCGAAATCCGGCAATGAGCCCAATACGATGGCGACTAAGCCGCGCTGGCCTTCAGCCTGCGGTATTCGGTCGGCGTGACGCCGGTGGTAGCCTTGAATGCGCGGTTGAAAGGCCCGAGCGATTGGAACCCGGCATCCATCGCGATGGTGATTACAGGCACCCTGGCCTGGCTCGGATCGGCGAGCGCCGCCTTGGCTTCAGCGATCCGGTGTTCGTTGAGGAACACATTGAAATTGCGGTAGCCGAGCCGCTGGTTGATCAGCCGCCGCAGCCGGTATTCGGGAATGCCGAGCCTTGTCGCCAGCGTGCCGATGGTGACGTTGTCGTGACGATAGATGCGATCGTCGGCCATCAGGCGCATCAGCGCATCGACCAGCTTCTGGTCGGCGCCGGATTCGACCACGGCCGCCTGGCTCGCCTCGGCCTGAACCTCCGGCGCCGCCGGAAACAGGTCAGCGCCGTCGACGCGCATCATCGCAATCGAGATCGCCGCCACCACAACGGCCAATGCCGCGGAATTGGCTGTCTTGGCGATCTCGGCGGCACCACCGCCGGCCATCGATATCTGCAGCACCGCGTTCAGGCCGCCATACAGCGCCGCCGCGCTGACGATGAAGACGCGAACACGGCGACGACCCTCGACGAGATCCGACGACCAGGATGCGATGGTCTGCCCGACGGCCAGGACGATAAAGCCGAGCGCAATTAGATTGATTGCGACGATAGACAGCCGCGCGCCCGACGCCGGCGCAATCCACATGCAATTGACGAAGCTGAAACCCGCGACCGCCGCCCAGATCAGCGCATGCCACCAGCGCAGCGTGAACGTCTCGTCGAACAGCGCCCGCGTGAACAGCCAGAACACCACGACGTTGCCGGTCGACAGTGCGATCACAGGTGCATGCGCTGCCGCGATCGGTGACGCCGCCCCGATCGACGCGGTCACGGCATGCGCTGCCGACCCCAGCGCGAAAGCTGCGGCCAATCGCCCGGCGAGCACTGTGCCGAAGCCGCGATACAGCGATACCGCCAGCACCAGCAGCAGCGCCACGGTGGCGCCGCGCAAGGCGATGTCGATGGTGGAGAGCATCATCCGACAGGGTCCGTTCGCGAGGCCATCCGCGCGCCGCCAATTTAATGCGAACTGTCGCCCGGTTCAATTTGCGCGGATCGAACGCGCCAGCGATCGCGCGAGGTCACCCAGCGCTCATTGATCTTGCCCGACAGATCGACATCGCCATCCCGCCGCGCGCCCAGCCGTCGCGCGACACTCTTGGACGGTTCGTTGCTGGCTTCGATGCAATGGATGATCTCGTCGATCTCAAAAGTCGCGAACGTCCAGTCGATCGACGCCCGCGCCGCTTCCACCGCATAACCCCTGCCACGGTATGCGCGGTCGATGCCCCAGCCGACTTCGAAACCCGGCCAGCCCGGCGGGCACCACGGCCCGACGCGACCGATATAGCGGCGGCTCGATTTTTCCTCGACCGCGAACATGCCAAAACCATGCAGAGCCCAATGGCCCGATATGACAGCGGCATTGCGCCAGCCGCCGATCTCGGTGGTGATGGCGACGCCGTCAGGCGTGATGTAGCGCGCGGTGCCGGGATCGGACAGCATTGCCGTATTCGCGGCAATGTCCGTGCTGCACCATGGCCGCAGGATCAGGCGCGCGGTCTCGACGACGGGTCCATCGACCCTGAGCAGTCTGGCGCCGGGCTTCAGCGGAGGGATCATCGGTTTCCTCGATCACCATTTGTTATTCGCGTCATGGCCCGCGACAATCTGCTATAATCGCAAAAAACTTCAAGGAGTCCTCCCCATGAGCTGGCAACCCTCCAACGACCCCGTGCTCGGCGATGCCAAAACCTGCGACGCGCTGGACCTCATTATCGTGCCGCGTACCCGCGATCTCGGCAACGGATTTGAAGTGCGCCGCGCGCTACCGCACGGCAAGCGGCAGATGGTCGGGCCCTTCATCTTCTTCGATCATTTCGGACCGGTGCAGTTCATGGCTGGCAAGGGCATGGACGTACGCCCGCACCCGCATATCGGACTTGCCACCGTCACGTATTTGTTCGACGGATCGATCATGCACCGCGACAGCGAGGGCAACATTCAGGAGATCCAGCCCGGCGCCATGAACCTGATGACGGCGGGCCGCGGCATCGCGCATTCCGAACGCACGCCCGACGTACAGCGCCGCGACGGCCAGAAGATGCTGGGTCTGCAAAGCTGGATCGCGCTGCCGGCCGGGTCGGAAGAGATCGCGCCGTCGTTCCAGCACTATGCCGCCGAAGCGCTGCCGACCGTGAAGGAGAGCGGCTTCACCGCGCGCATTATCGCTGGGCACGGCTTCGGGGTGAAATCGCCGGTCAGCATGGTGTCGCCGTGGTTCTATATCGAGGTGACCGCGCAGGCCGGAACCAGCGTCCCGCTCGACCCTGACCATGAGGAACGCGCGATCTACCTGGTCGACGGCGAGGTCGAGATCGCCAACGAGCGCTATGAGGGCCCGCGCCTCCTGATCTTCCGGCCCGGCGACCGCATCACCGTGAAGGCGCTGAGGCCGACGCGGATGATGTTCCTGGGCGGCGGCGCGCTGGAGGGGCCGCGGCACATCTGGTGGAATTTCGTTTCCTCCAGCAAGGAGCGGATCGAGCAGGCCAAACAGGACTGGAAAACCGGCCGGTTTGCGCATGTTCCCCAGGAACACGAGTTCATTCCGCTGCCGGAGTGAGCTAAAGCTGCGCTTTCTCATTCGCGACCTTGCGCCCGAGCGAGGTCGCTGCCCGAAAGCAGGACCTGATGAACGCGATGCTCGCCAGCGATTTGCCCCTGCCGCGGATCGGCCGCGGCAAGGTGCGCGATATCTATGCCGTCGGCGACGATCGCGTGCTGCTGCTCACCACCGACCGCATCAGCGCGTTCGACGTCGTGATGGCCGAGACCATTCCGATGAAGGGCGCGGTGCTGACCCAGATCAGCGCCTGGTGGTTCCGCCAGCTCGAAGGTGTCGTGCCGCACCACATGGTCAGCGCCGATGCGGACGAGATCATTCGCGAGGTGCCCGCGCTGAAGGATCATCGCGCCGATATTCTCGGGCGCGCGATGCTGTGCCGGCGCACCACCGTCTTCCCGGTCGAATGCGTGATCCGCGGCTACATCTCGGGCTCGGCCTGGAAGGAGTATGCCGCATCCGGCACGCTCGCCGGCGAGGAACTGAAAGAGAGTCTCGTCGAAAGCGAGAAACTCGACGCACCGATCTTCAGCCCGGCCACCAAGGCCGAGACCGGCCACGACGAGAACATCACGGTCGCGCGGGTGCAGGAGTTGCTGGGCAACGACGTCGCCGGGAAGCTCGAGAGCATGGCGCGCACAGTCTATAATTTCGGCGAACGGATCGCTCGTCATCAGGGCATTATCATCGCCGACACCAAGTTCGAGTTCGGCCGCGCGGCAGACGGCCGCATCATCCTGATCGACGAGGTGATGACGCCTGACAGTTCGCGGTTCTGGGCCGCCGACGTCTACAAGCCCGGCCGGCCGCAACCCTCCTTCGACAAGCAGCCGCTGCGCGACTATCTCGATGCCGAGCGCCGCGCCGGTCGCTGGAACGGCGACGCCCCGCCGCCGCCGCTGCCGGACAGCGTGGTGGATGCAACCAGCAAGCGTTATCTCGAAGCGTATCGGCGCGTGACGGGCGACGACTTGAGCATTTAACCCCGTCATTGCCTGCAAGCCGATCCGGTGCCAAGCTCCCGCATGAAAATGCGAGGGAGCGTCCCATGACCGAAGCCAACGCCGTGCTTGTCGAACGCGATGGCCCCGTGACCATCGTCTCCATCAACCGCACGCATTGCCGCAACGCCGTCGACGGCGCGACCGCGCGAAAACTGTACGACGCGTTTCTCGCGTTCGATGCCGACGAGAGCGCATCCGTCGCCGTGTTCACGGGCACCGGCGGTCATTTCTGCGCGGGCGCGGACCTCAAGGCAGTTGCGGCCGGCGATCCCAACAAGAAGCGCGAGCTTGGCGGCCACGACTCCATCGCGCCGATGGGGCCAAGCCGGCTGCGGCTGTCGAAGCCCGTGATCGCGGCGGTCGAAGGATTCGCGGTGGCCGGCGGCATGGAGCTGGCGCTGTGGGCCGACATGCGCGTGGTCGCCGAGGATGCGACCTTCGGCGTGTTCTGCCGCCGCTTCGGCGTGCCCCTGATCGATCTCGGCACCATCCGCCTGCCGCGGCTGATCGGCCATTCGCAGGCGATCGACCTGATCCTCACCGGCCGCCCGGTCGGCGCGCAGGAAGCGCTGCGCATGGGGCTCGCCAATCGCGTCGTCGGCCGCGGTGAAGCCGTTGCCCACGCGATCGCCCTGGCGCGGGAGATCGCGCGCTTCCCGCAAAAATGCCTGCGCGCCGACCGCCTGTCGGCGCTGCAGCAATGGGACCTGTCGGAGGAGGAAGCCATCGCCAACGAAATGTGCGGCGGGCTGAAGGTGATCGCCTCGGGCGAGACGCTGTCAGGCGCGACGCGCTTTGCCTCCGGCGTCGGCCGACACGGCGCGTTTGCGAATGATGCAAGCGACTGACAGAGCTGTCGTCCCCGCACACGCGGGGACGACGAGCAAAGTTTGGCTGCTACACGCCTGCCATCATCACGTATTTGATCTCGACATATTCTTCCATGCCGTGATGCGAGCCTTCCCGGCCGAGGCCCGATTCCTTGACGCCCCCGAAGGGTGCAACTTCGGTCGTGATCAGTCCGGTGTTGACGCCGACCATGCCGGACTCCAGCGCTTCGGCGACGCGCCAGACGCGGCCGAGATCGCGGGAATAGAAGTAGGAGGCGAGCCCGAACGGTGAGTTGTTGCACATCGCGATCACGTCGGCCTCATCCTTGAAGCGGAACACCGGCGCCAGCGGACCAAAGGTTTCTTCGTGCGCGACCAGCGCATCCGGCTTCACATTCGAAAGCACCGTCGGCTCGAAGAAGCTGCCGCCGAGCGCATGACGCTTGCCTCCGGTGACAATCTTGGCGCCGCCCTTGACCGCGTCGGCAATGTGCTTCTCGACCTTGTCGACCGCTTCCATATTGATCAGCGGGCCCTGCACCACACCGGCTTCCGTGCCGTCGCCGATCTTCATCGCCGCGACCTTCTTCGAGAGCTTTTCGACGAACTGATCGTAGATCTTGTCCTGGGCGTAGAGACGGTTGGCACAGACGCAGGTCTGGCCCATGTTGCGGTACTTCGAGACGATCGCGCCTTCGACCGCCGCATCGATATCGGCATCGTCGAACACCACGAAAGGCGCGTTGCCGCCGAGTTCGAGGCCAAGCTTCTTCACGCCGACAGCTGCCTGCTGATATAGGATCTTGCCCACTTCAGTGGAGCCGGTGAAGCCGACGAAGCGCACCGCCGGGTGCTCGCACAGCACCTTGCCGATCGCTGAAGAATTGCCGGTGAGGATGTTGAATACGCCCTTCGGCACGCCGGCCTTCTCGGCGAGCGCAACCAGCGCCAGCGCGGTCAGCGGCGTTTCATTGGCAGGCTTGAGCACGACGGTGCAGCCTGCGGCCAGCGCCGGCGAGACCTTTCGGGTGATCATCGAGCAGGGGAAATTCCACGGCGTGATGGCACCGCAGACGCCGATCGGCTGCTTGATCGCGAGCAGCCGCGCGTCCGGCCGCTGGGTCGGGATGGTTTCGCCGTAGACGCGGCGGGCTTCCTCGGCGAAGAACTCGACATAGGCGCCGCCGATGTCGACCTCGCCGAGTGCTTCCGCCAGCGGCTTGCCCTGTTCGGAGGTCAGGATCAGAGCGAGATCTTCGCGGTTGGCGATGATCAGATCGAACCACTTGCGCAAAATGTTCGAGCGCTGCTTTGCCGTGAGCTTGGCCCAGGCCGGGAACGCGCGCTCGGCGGCCTCGACCGCCTGGGTGGCTTCCGCTGCGCCGAGCTTCGGCACTTTCGTCAGTTCGACGCCGTTGACCGGATTAGTGACGGGGTTGGCTGGCGTGCCGACCCAGGCGCCATCGATGTAGCAGCGGTCCCGCAGCAGCGACGAATCCTTCAGGCGGTCGTGCAGCGAGGGCTGGGAAGCTTGTGCGCGAGCGGCGACGGGCGGGTTCATGGCGTTACTCCTCGGGATTTTCTGCAAGTTCCCAAGAGTATAGGCCGAAAGCAGCAGCAGTACACCGGCCACGGAAGCAGCCCTGCTTCAAGCTAAGCTGAGGCTCCGTCGTTCCGGGTTACCAAGCGAGCCCGGAATCAGGCTGCGCCGCTCATATAGGTTTCGCGGCGACCAATCATGCGCTGCGCCGCCGCCTTGGCGTCGGACTTCGAGGAAGTCGCGCAGGTCCGGTATTCGAGGTCTGGCAATTTCGACGCGTCGCGGCGGCTGAACCATGATTTGGAACCGACCGAAAGCTGCGCCAGCGCCTGGGCAACGTTGTCGACCGCCTCGAACGAATACAGCGCGCCGGTTCCGGCAATGCGGACTTCATAGATTCCGGGGGTAATCGGCGCTTCGATGTTTTCGCCACGTCCAGGGCGGGGATATCGCTTCCATTCACTCCAGGTCGAAATCATCGCGTAATGCCTCGCAACGTTTGAAATGCGGCTATTTCTGGTTAATTCGTCCAGCCTACGAGCAACGTTTCTGCTGGAATCAGAACGCATTACTGAAAAATTACGGCTTCGGGAATCGTGGCGAAATCACGATATCGTAGATGGTTAAGCCGGTCACCGCCGCAACGCTTCATCCCCTGCGGATTGCGGTCAGGTGTTGCAGTTTTGTGCCGCGACCGCACAACGCACCTGCCCGCACCCGATACCACGCATCTCTGCCCCAGGCGCCTGCACAACACTCGATCGCGACATCGGCCGCTTGCCGGATCGCGCAACCGGGAGGAAGATCGCACCACTCCATAAAAATCAAAGCGGGAGGTGACCCATGCAAGGCAAAGCCCAGATCGATCAGATTCTGAGTCAGAAATGCGAGGCCAACGAGATTCCCGGCGTGGTCGCGATGGCGGCGACCGGCGGCGAGGTGATTTACCAAGGCGCGTTCGGCAAGCGCGACCTCGGCAGGGACGATCCCATGACCACCGACAGCGTGTTCTGGATCGCCTCGATGACCAAGGCGATTACGACGGCGGCCGGCATGCAACTCGTGGAGCAAGGCAAGCTCTCGCTGGATGAGTCGATCGGCAAGCTGCTGCCCGATCTCGCCAACCCACAGGTGCTGGAAGGTTTTGATGCCAAGGGCGAACCGAAGCTGCGTCCGGCCAAGGGACAAATCACGCTGCGCCAGTTGATGACCCACACCGCGGGCTTCGCCTACGACATGTGGAACGGCGACATGGTTAAGTATCTGGAGAAAACGGGAACGCCAGGCATCATCACCTGCCAGAACGCCGCACTGAAGACACCGATCTGCAGCGATCCCGGCACGCGCTGGGAATACGGCACCAACATCGATTTCGTCGGCAAGGCCGTCGAAGCCGTCAGCGGCAAGAAGCTCGACGCCTATCTGCGCGATAATCTGTTTGCGCCGCTCGGCATGAACGACACCGGCTTCAAGATCAGCGATTCCATGCGCAAGCGGTTGGTCGGCATGCATGCTCGCGCACCCGAAGGCCTCGGGCCATTCCCGTTCGAGATGGAGCAGACGCCGGAGTTCCATATGGGCGGCGGCGGGCTGTACGGCACGGCGGCCGATTACATCAAGTTCACCCAGATGATCCTCAACAAGGGCAAGGCTAACGGCAACCAGGTGCTCAAGCCGGAGACCGTGGCGCTGATGGGTCAGAACAATATCGGCGCGATCGAGGTCGGCAAGCTGCCGACGGCGTTGCCGGCCTTTACCAACGATGTCGATCTCTTCCCCGGCATGGTGAAGAAATGGGGACTGAGCTTCCTGATCAACACCGCCAAGACGCCCGAAGGCCGCAGCCCCAACAGCCTGTTCTGGGCGGGCCTGGCCAACACCTATTTCTGGATCGATCCGGTGCGCAACGTCTCAGGCGTGATCCTGATGCAGTTGCTGCCGTTCGCGGACGGCAAGTGCCTGGAAGCGTTTGCGGGATTCGAGCACGGGGTTTATGCCGGGCTGGGTGCCGGCAGCGGCCAGCGCGCGGCATGATCCGCGCCTCCTGTTGCTGAGACACGGGTAGTGTCTACATTCCCTCCCCCTTCACGGGGGAGGGCACGGTTGGAATCGCAGCGCATTTCCGTCTATCGCACTTCTTCGCTCGTACTCGGAGACCCCACCTTGATCGACATCATCGACAGCTACGTCTCCGGCACCGCCGACGCGCCGCTGCTCGGCGACACCATCGGCGGCTGCCTCGACAAAGCCGCCGCCCGTTGGAGAGATCGCGAGGCGCTGGTTTCGCCAAGCCATGACGTGCGCTGGACGTGGAAAGAGTTTGCCGAACGCGTCGATGCGCTGGCGGCGGGCTTTCTGGCGCTCGGCCTGGAGCGCGGCGCACGGATCGGCGTCTGGTCGCTCAATCGTCCGGAATGGGCGCTGACGCAATTCGCTGCCGCCAAAGCTGGACTCATTCTAGTTACCATCAATCCCGCCTATCGCCTGAGCGAACTCGAATTCGCGCTGGGGAAAGTCGGCTGCGCGGCGATCGTCACCGCCACCGCGTTCAAGACCTCCAATTACATGGAGATGCTGAACACGCTGCTGCCGGAGCTTGCCGCATCGCAGCCCGGCGAACTGCAGGCGCAGCGTCTGCCGCAACTGCGCTCGGTGATCCAGATCGGTGGGCCCAAATCTCCGGGCACAATCGCCTTCGAGGACGTGGCGAAGATGGGCGGCGCGCGACACCGCGAGCAGCTCGCCGAACTCGGCAAGATGCTGCAGTTCGACGATGCGGTCAATATTCAGTTCACCAGCGGCACCACGGGCTCGCCCAAGGGCGTGACGCTGACGCACCACAACATTCTCAACAACGGCTACTTCGTTGGGCGCGCGATGCGACTGACGGAACAGGACCGCATCTGCATTCCGGTGCCGCTCTATCACTGCTTTGGCATGGTGATGGGCAACCTCGCTTCCGTCACGCTCGGCGCGACCATGGTCTACCCGGGCGAAGGCTTCGATCCGCTGGCGACGCTGCAGACCATCGAGCGCGAGAAATGCACCGCGCTCTACGGCGTGCCGACCATGTTCATCGCCGAACTCGATCACCCCGAATTTTCGCGCTTCGACCTGAAATCGCTGCGCACCGGCATCATGGCCGGCGCGCCCTGCCCGATCGAGGTGATGAAGCGCGTCAACAGCGAGATGAACATGGGCGAGGTGACCATCGCCTATGGCATGACCGAGACCTCGCCGGTCAGCTTCCAGAGTTCGACCGACGATCCGCTGGAACGTCGCGTGTCGACCGTTGGCCGCATCCATCCGCATGTCGAGGTTAAGGTGGTCGACCTCGAGGGGCGCGTGGTGCCGCGCGGCGAACGTGGAGAGCTCTGCACCCGCGGCTACAGCGTGATGCTCGGCTACTGGGACGAGGCGGAAAAGACCGCCGACGTGCTCGACGCCAATGGCTGGATGCACACCGGCGACATCGCCATCATCGACGCCGAGGGCTATTGCAACATCGTCGGCCGCATCAAGGACATGGTGATCCGCGGCGGTGAAAACCTCTATCCCCGGGAGATCGAGGAATTCCTCTATCGCCATCCCAAGATCCAGGACGTGCAGATTTTCGGCGTCGCCGACGACCGCTACGGTGAAGAGCTCTGCGCCTGGATCCGCACCCGCCCCGGCGAGACCCTCACCGCCGACGAGGTCCGCGCCTTCTGCCAGGGCCAGATCGCCCACAACAAGATCCCGCGCTATGTCGAATTCGTCGACGAATTCCCGATGACCGTGACGGGAAAGATCCAGAAGTTTCTGATGCGCGAGACGGTGGAGACGAAGTTGGGATTGAAGGCGGCGAAAACGGCGTGAGGTACGCGTCCCACAACACAACACTCCGTCATGCCCGGGCTCGTCCCGGGCATCCACGTTCTTGACGTAGAGAGAATACGTGGATGGCCGGGTCAAGCCCGGCCATGACGAGCAGAGAGACCGCTGCCTAAACCGGCAGCCCGTTCTGTCCCGCCAGATCCTTCAACGACACCTGCGGCCGGGCGCCAATGTGCTGGATCACTTCGGCGGCCGCGAGCGCGCCGAGGCGGCCGCACATTTCATGGCTCGCGTTGCGCACCAGGCCAAACAGGAAGCCGGCGGCAAAGAGATCGCCGGCACCTGTCGTGTCGACCAGCTTCTGAATCGGGAACGCGGGCGCTGATGTGACGCCATCCTTCGCGGCAACGACGCAGCCCTTTTCGCTGCGGGTGACGACGCCGAGTTTGATGTCGGAGCGCAATTGCTTCAGCGCGGTGTCGAAATCCGAGGTCTGGTAAAGCGAATGCAGTTCGGCCTCGTTGGCGAATACGAGGTCGACCGTGCCCTTTCGCATCAAGTTGAGAAACTCGTCACGATACCGATCCACGCAGAAGGAATCCGACAGCGTCAGCGCCACCTGGCGGCCGGCACCGTGTGCGATGGTCGCAGCCTTGACGAAGGCTTCCTTGGCGTTCTTCGGGTCCCAGAGATAGCCTTCGAGGTAGACGATGCGGGAGGCCGCGATCTGCACCTCATCGATGTCCGAAGGGCCAAGATCCTGCGCGGCGCCGAGATAGGTGTTCATGGTGCGCTCGCCGTCCGGCGTCACCAGGATGTAGGAACAGCCGGTAGCGGGACCGCTTTCCGCTGCCCTGGTGTCGAAGGCCGCGCCCGCAGCGCGGATGTCGTGGGTGTAGAGACCGCCGATCTGGTCGTTCTTAACCTTGCCAATGAAGGCCGCACGGGCGCCGAAACTGGCAAGGCCGACGATGGTGTTGGCCCCCGAGCCGCCGCTCATCTCGGTCGCCGGGCCCATATCCCTGTAGATCGCGGCCGCCCCGGCCTCGTCGATCAGCGCCATGCCGCCCTTGGTCATGCCGTGACGGGCGAGAAAACCCTCGTCGGTCTGCACCAGCACGTCGAAAATCGCATTGCCGATCCCGAGAACGTCGTATTTTGCGTCAGTCATCGATCCGTCCTGTTTACGGCGTTGCACGAAAGGCTGCGGCCTACCAGATCGGCCCCGCGCCAGCAAGGGATGCGGCTGCTATAGAAGCTCCAATGATCCGCTCCTTTCTCACGGTATCTTCGGGAACGCTGGCCTCGCGGCTGCTTGGATTCGCACGCGATTCCATGCTTGCCGCGCTGCTCGGCGCCGGCGCCGCCGCGGATGCTTTCCTAGCGGCGTTTCAGCTGGTCAACGTGATCCGGCGCCTGTTGACCGAGGGCGGGCTGAACGCCGCGCTGGTGCCGGCATGGCTGCGGGTGCGTGAAACCGATGGGGCTGTGGCCGCGGCGGCGTTCGCCGGGCGCGTGCTCGGCACCGTGACGTCTGCACTGATCGCCGCCACAGCGGTGCTCGCGCTGATGATGCCGCTCGTCATGACCGCGCTGGCGCCGGGATTTGCCGGACACGAGACGCTGGCACTTGCGGTCGACAACGCCCGCCTGATGCTGCCGTACCTCGCCTTCGCAGGTCCCGTGACCGTGATGATGGCGCTGTTGAACGCGCAAGGCCGCTTTGCGCTGACGGCGTTTTCACCGCTGCTGTTCAACATCGCGCTGATATCAGTGATGGTCGTGCTGCTCGCGGTGCGGCCGGATGCGGTGCGAGCCGCGCAGATCGTCGCCGCGACCGTCGGCGTTGCCGGTCTGTTACAATTATCGGTGCTGGTGCTGCGCCGTGGCGAGAGCATCGCTACGCCATTGCGGGTTTCGTTCGACAAGGAAATCCGCGGCTTTCTCGGCAAGGCGGTGCCCGGCATGATGGCATCCAGCGCGCCGCAGTTGTTGATGGTGGCCGGCGCGATCATCGCCTCGTCGTCGCCGTCGGCGGTGTCGTGGCTTTATTTCGCCAACCGGCTGGTCGAACTGCCGCTCGGCATTGTCGGCGTGGCCATGGGCACGGTGCTGATCCCGGAACTGACACGTGCGGTGCGGGCTACGGACCACGCCGGCATTGCGCATGCGGAATCGCGCGGCCTCGAACTCGCAGTCGGCCTGGCGCTGCCGGCGACACTCGGGCTGATGGTGCTCAGCGAACCGATCGTGCGGCTGCTGTTCGAGCACGGCGCCTTCACCGCTGCCGATACGACCGCGACAGCGCGCGCACTGATGTGGCTGACGCTGGCGCTGCCGGCGCATGTGTTGGTGAAGGCCTTGTCGCCGGCATTCTTCGCGCGCGAGGATACGATGACGCCGCTCGCCGCCGCGCTGAAGGGCATGCTCCTGGCGATCGCGGCGGCTTTTCTGCTCAGCCACTGGTACGGCGCCGATGGCATTGCCGCCGCGATTGCGCTGGGCGCGTGGAGCATGGCGTTGTCCCTGATCCGCTGCGGCGCTGATGCGTTCGGGTTTTCGATCGATCCAGAAGCCAGACGGCGGCTGCCGCGCATCGCGCTATCCGCGCTCGCGATGGGCGCGCTGCTGTGGCTGGCCACGATGTCACTGCCGGCCCTCAGTTCGGGCGCACACAGCCTTGTGCAAGCCGTCCTGATGCTGGCCGTGATCGCGTCGGGAATCGCGGTTTACACGCTGTTCTTGAGGCTTTTCGGCGTCACCGGCTGGCGCGAAGCGGTTAACGCCATCAGACGAACAAAGAGCTAGCGGCTTGCGCGAATAGCCCCTGCGTGGCAAACGACAGCGCGAAACGGGCATCCGCTACGGGATCCCCAGGGAAGCTGACTATGGCTTTTGTTGAAAAGGTTTTTTCGGGCGTCCAGCCGACCGGTAATCTGCATCTCGGCAATTACCTCGGCGCGATCGTCAACTTCGTGAAGATGCAGGAAACCCATGACTGCATCTATTGCGTCGTCGACATGCACGCGATCACGCAAGGC
>Ga0268266_10002075_pt1 | contig 22194 bp, 21 predicted proteins | sample KBSS13metaG_FD_190356 | JGI IMG/M metagenome (GOLD analysis project Ga0268266, IMG submission 190356) | Switchgrass rhizosphere microbial communities from Kellogg Biological Station, Michigan, USA - KBS S1-3 metaG (SPAdes) (version 2) | ecosystem: Host-associated > Plants > Roots > Rhizosphere... | reverse complement strand
GGCCTGGGCCTGGGCCTGCGCCGCACCGGGCTGCGAGCCGCGCGCCGACGGCTGCGACGCCGACGGCTTCGAGCTCGAGTGCGAGTGCGACGGCTTCGAGCTCGAGTGTGAGGGCTTCGAGCTCGAGTGCGAGTGCGACTTCGAGCTCGAGGGCTGCGACTGCTCGCTGAACGGGCTCGACGCCGCGCGCGCCTGCTTCTCCTGCGGGGCGGCGACGACCTTCGGCTCGTCCTTATGATCGCGGTGCTTGTGGCGGGGCGCGCTCGGCGGCTCCGGCAGCGGCGCGGGGCGCGACGCGGGCTCGGTGCGCAGCTTCGAGGGACGCGGCGCGCTGGTCACGACCGAGTCGGACTTCACGCGCTTCTGCGGCTGCGGCTGCTGACCGTCACGCAGCGTGGGCCGGTGCGGCGCGCTGTCCGTGCGACCGAGGTGCTGGCTGACGACGTCGAGCGTCTCGTCCGTAGGCAGGAACGTGGGTGCGTCCACCGCCTGGCCCCACTTCGATTGCACGGCCTTCCGCGTGGTCGACATCTCGACACTGGATTGTTGGCTGCGCATCGCGAAGGACGATTTTGCAAGCGAGTTGCCACGCCCCCATCACCTCTAAGTAATTGACGTGCGAGCAGAATCTGGCGGGAAACCGGGGGTGGGGGCACATATTCGTAACCCGCGGTAGTCGAGTCCCCAGGTGTTCGTCCGTCTGTCTTCACGAGGACTCGGCGACTTATCGATCGGCATGGCGGGTGCTGTAGCGTGCTCGATCATGAAGAGCCCGATCATCCTCGCTTGTCTCCTGGGTGCCGCCATCGCGAGCGCGCAGCCCGGAGCGACGCCACCGGGCGGGGATGCGGACGCGGCCGCGGCCGACGACGACCTGACGAGCGGCGAGGCGAAGTCGATGCTGCCCGTCAAGCTCGAGGACCTCATCTTGATCGCGGTTCGCGTCTCTCCGGACCTCGCGCGCGCCCGCGTCGATCGGACCGTCGCCGTCCATAACGCCGCCGCCGCCCGCCACATCATGGGGTGGACGTTCACCGCGAACCTCACCGGCAACGCGATGGGCACCGGCGATCAGATCGAAGTGCCCCAGTTCGGCGTCGTCGAGCAGGACACCCTCGGCGGCCAGTTCGGCATCGGCCGCGCGTTGCCGATCGGCGGTCAGTTCACGATCAACGCCGGCATCCAGCAGCAGCACACCGAGTACGCGCTCACGGACACCACGATCGGTGCAGCCGCGGGCAGCGACGCTCCGCCCGAGGAGTCGTTCAACACGCAGACCTCGGTCGGCTTCACCTATAAACAGAGCCTCGGCCGCGGGTTTGGCTCGGTCTCCGAGCTCGAGATCAAGAAGGCGGACCTCCAGGAGACCGACGCGACGGTGAAGGCCCAGATCGCCGCCGAGGACACGATCCGGGACATCGTCACGGGGTACTGGGAGCTCGCGTACTCGACCTACGAGGTCGACGTCCGCGTCCAGGCGCTCGAGCTCGCCAAGAAGCAGGAACAGCTAACTCACGAGCAAATTCGCGCAGGTCTGGCCCAGCCGCCGGCGCTCAACCCGGTGACCTACGAGCTGATGACGCGCCAGGACGACGAGCTCCAGGCCGAGAACGACATGGAGAAGAAGTCCATGGACCTCCGGCAGAAGGTCGGCCTCGATCTGAAGAAGCGCGACGTCGTGCTGCACCCCGCGGACGATTTCTCCATTGTCGACGAGGACTTCGACGTCGGCCAGATCCTCGAAAAGAGCCGGACCTCGAACCGCAAGCTCGCCACGATCGCGATCGAGGAGCGGCTCGCCGACCTCGACGTCGATCAGGCCCACGACCAGGCCAAGCCCCAGATCGACGCGTCGATCTCGGCCGCGTACGTCGGCAACGCCGACGACGTCGCCAGCTCGCTCGGCGCCGTCCGTGACGGCTATCAGCTCGGCGCGAGCCTCAACATGTCGTTCGATCTATCGGGCGCCGCCAAGCGCTCGGAAGACGCGGCCGTGGCCAAACGCCGCCGGATCGCGATCGATCGAGACGATACGCTTCGTCAGATCGAGAGCCAGACCACGCTCGCCGCCAAGCAGGTCCAGACCGCCAAGAAGCGCGTCGAGCTCGGCAAGAAGGCGATGGAGATCTCGGAAGAGAACGTCCGCGCCACCCGGCTGCAGTTCATCGCTGGCAAGGAAGACAACTTCAAGGTGCTCGCCCGGCAGAAGGATCTGACCGAGGCGCGCCTCAAGTACGGCCGCGCGATCGCCGATTACCACATCGCTGTCGCGCAGTTGCAGTACCTCAGTGGCTTCCTGCTCGAGCAGTACGGCGTCGACGTCAAGTCGCACGAACGCTGAGCTGGGGATCGCATCCCGAGGGATGCAGAGTGCGGTCCCCACTCCTGTGGTTTACAGCGTAACCCGCGAGAACCACTACGTTGTACCCGTGGCACGACGTCTGCTGAAGGAGACAGACATGCGCACCATCACCTCCACTGCTCTGCTCGCCACCACGCTCGCGATTGGCTGCGCGCCAATCGGCGGTGAGCCCGGCCGCGGCCATGGCGCTGGTCCCGACGCCGGCACTGGCTCGGGCGACCCGAGCTGCGACGAAAGCAACATCATCGCGAAGACCGGCGACATCGACTTCACCGGTGCCGCGGTGACCGGCCTGCCGGACGCGTGCTGGACGCTGAGCGGCAAGCTCACGGTGGAGAGCACGGTGACCACGCTGTCCAAGCTCGGTGACCTGCGCGGCGTGAAGGACCTCGTCATCACGAGCAGCGCGCTCAAGACGATCGACACGCCGAACCCGCTCGCGGTGTCCGGCTCGATCGACATCGAGATGAACACCAAGCTCACGGACGTGTCGAACCTGTCGCTGCCGACCGACAGCACCTGCGGCACGTACCTCAACGCGGTCACGCTCAGCGGCAACTCGGTGCTCGCCGACATGGGCGCGCTCAACCAGGTCCGCTGCGTCATCGGCGCGGTCGAGATCGAGAACAACGTCAAGCTGACGGACATCGACCTCTCGAACGCGGTGCGCCTCGAAGGCGGCCTCACGGTGTCGGGCAACAGCGCGGCCACCACGCTCGAGCTCACGGCGCTCCAGTCGGTCACCGGTGAACTCACCATCCAGAACAACGCCGCGCTGACCTCGCTCGGCAGCTGGACCGCGATGCAGTTCATGCACGGCGGCATCACGATCGACACCAACCCGTCACTCACCACGCTCGCCGGCGTGATCACCGCCGGTACGAACTCCAACAACACGCTCGGCACCGGCTTCATGGTCGAGGGCACGCTCGCGATCACGAACAACGCCAAGCTCACCGAGATCGGCGACTTCGACCACCTGTCGTGGGCCCAGCAGATCAACGTCTCGCACAACGCCGCGCTCGACTACTGCGAGGCTCGCGAGATCGGTTGCTGCGTCGTCGATAGCCAGCCCGGCTCCGTCACGATGGACACGATCGCCAGCAACAAGAACACGTCGTGCGGCGGTGCGTCGTCGTGGTGCTACAGCGCCAACGGCGCCTGCCACAACAACTACACGGGCTACAGCGGCCCGACGCCGCACTGAGCTTACGAACGAATCCTTAACCCAGCTCGCTCTCTCTCCGGTCCCAGAGGAGTCGACCCCATGCGCATCCACCACCTTTCCTTCGCTGCCCTGCTCGCCCTCGCCGCGAGCGCCGACGCCCGGCCGCGCCACATCGCCGTCCTCGATTTCGACGGCCCACGCTTGCTCGCTGACGCGGGCCGCGGCGCGGTCGTCAACGTCCTCGGCGAACAGTACGACCTCGTCCCGACGAAGCGCTGGGAACAGGCGAAAATGGCCAGCCTCGGCCGCGGCCCGCTCCAGTGGTCGTCGGCCGCGAAGTCGGCCGGCGTCGATGCGGTCATCGAAGGCTGGGTCGACCCCGAAGGCATGCGCGCCCACACGATGACCGTCGCGGTTCGCGACGCGTCGACCGGCCGCCAGATCGACACCGTGTCGGTGAAGATCAGCGACAAGGGCGTGATCAGCGACGCCTCGACCAACAAGCTCGGCAAGGACCTCGACGACCTCCTCAACTGGGTCGACGACGACGCCTCGACGCCGCCGAAGGGCCTCGACCTGCCGGACATCCGCACGTCGCAGCCGGCACTCGGCTCGAAGGTCGACGCTCCGGAGAAGCCGTCGGTGTCGAACTGCGACGGCGACGACGACGACGATGACGACGACGACGATTGCGCGAACAGCAACAACGAAGACCGTTCGCACCACAGCCGGCACCACAGCCGGCACCACAGCAACAGCCGCCGCCACCACCGCGCGCGCCGCGAAGAGCGCGACGACCGCGATGACGACCGCCGCTCGGACAACTCGGACGACTCGCGGAAGTCGGACGACTCGAAGAAGTCGGACGACAAGCGCGACGACTCGAAGTCCGACGACAAGCCGGCGACGCAGGTCGCGACGGCCGATCCCGCCACGCTGCCGGGCGCGACTCCGGGCACCGCGAGCATCATCGACATCTTCGGCCCCGACAGCGTCGAGGCCAAGACGATGACCGGCCATGAGGGCCCCGTCGTTCAGCACCCCTCGCCGCGCTTCGAGATCGCCGGCGGCGGCTTCATGCATGACCGCGGCATGAGCTTCACGCAGGACCCGCCCGACTTCGCCGCGACGCCGCCGTCGTACCCCGCGACCGGCATCATGGGCTTCGAGCTGACCGCGGCCGTGTTCCCGATGCCGACGCACAAGTACGGCAACGACCTCACGGGCTGGGGCGCCACGTTCGACATCCAGAAGTCGGTCAACTCGGGGCTCAGCGCGAACGACACCGTCAACGATACGTATGGTGACTACACGCTCGACTACACCTCGTGGGAAGGCGCGATTCACTACCGCTACCCGATCACCAGCCTGATCATGCTCGACGGCCAGGTCTCGTACGGCCGCCAGTCGTACACGCTCGAGAGCGACTTCCCGGCCAGCGTGCAGATCCCCGACGTGCAGTACGAGTTCCTGGGCGCGGGCGGCAGCGTCGAGCTCGCCGTCACCGACCGCACCCGCCTCACGTTCGGCGCGCGCTACCTCTACACGATGTCGGTCGGCGATGCCTCGGACGAGGAGTGGTACGGCTCGGGCACGGCGTCGGGTCTCGAGCTCACCGCCGGCTTCCGCCTCCCGCTCACGGACATGCTCTATCTCAAGGGTATGTTCACGTACACGCGGTTCTCGATGGACTTCGACGGCGACGGCAACCTGTCGACGTCGGAAAACAGCGACTCGCTGGCGGTCTCGAACATCACCGACAGCTCGTTCGGTGGCTCGCTCCAGCTCGGCGTCTCGTTCTAGCCCGCGTTTCTCGACGAGAAATCACGGCCGGCTTCCCGCCGGCCGTTTTCGTTTTCGGCGCGCACGTCACGCCTGCTCGGGCGTGCTCGCCAGAGCTGGGAGTCGATCGTGTCTCCCCGCGGCGACGATCCGAGGAGCCGTAACCCGGATCCCTCGTCGAGCTCGGTCGTCATATCCGCATGTTCCAGTAGACGAGTCCGTGGCACGACGGATGCTCTAGAGATGGTTCGCATCCAACCATCCACCAGAAGGAAGCAGTCATGTCGAACCACCAGGACCCGTTTACTTCGATCGACACGCAGCAGCTCGCCGGCGTCAGCGGTGGCGCAGCGCGCGTGGCGTCGGGTGGAGGCGATTCCAGCACCACCGACGAGCTCATGCAGATGATGCAGCAGATGACGACCTCGATCGCTCAGATGCAAAACAACAATGGCGGCATGGACCCCACCTCCATGATGATGATGATGATGATGATGATGGGCGGCGGAGGAGGCGGCGGCGGTGCCGCTCCGGCCGGCTATGCCTCGGGCTACGGCTACGGCCAGCCCACCTACGTTCAAGTCGGCGTCGATGGTCTCGGTGGCGGCGGCGGCTGCTGCGGGAAGTGCTACTAGACCATCATCACCACTACGGGTCCGAACACCGGCGCCGCCCACCACGGCGCCGGTGCCATTTTCGGCGCGTCAACTTAGAGCGTCACGACGCAACCTGAGGTGGATGCGAGCTCGCAGATCGCGTGAAGCTTTTCGTAAGCTTCGCCGCGGCACGAGCACTGCACTTAGGTGCAGCCATGGTGTCTGATCACGATGGCTTCACAGTGCATGTTCGCCAGCGCCTGACGCTCGAGCAGCGTCCGGTGTTCGGCGAGATTCGTCCGAGCGTGCGCTTCGCGCATGGGACGTCGCACGGCATGCGTGCGGCCGAAGAGCCGACGATCTACGTGCGCGGTGCGTCGCAATCGACGTATCGCTCGTCGGTCGTGATCCTCGGAGTCGCTGCGTCTATCGCGTGGCTCGCGGTGGTTATCATTTGTCTACTGACCTAGACAAATGAAAACCGGCGAACTGCGCGAGATCGCAGGAAACGCCTGGTGGCACGGCTAATGCTCTAGCCACCCTCAGCGACTCCAACCATCCACCGAGGAAATCACATGAGCAAGAACAAGTTTTCGTCGATCGAGTCCTGCGAGCTGAACCGCGTGCGCGGCGGTGTCACGAGCGGCTCGTCGTCGAGCTCGGATCAGCAGATCCAGATGATGATGCAGCAGATGCAGCAGTCGATTCAGGCGGCTGCTCAGAACAACAACAACAGCTCGAACAGCATGATGCCGATGATGATGGCGATGATGATGATGGGCGGTGGAGGTGGCGGTGCATCGGCCGCGGCTGCTGCTCCCCCGCCGCCGGTCGCGCCGCCCCCGCCGCCGCCGGCGAACACGGTCAAGGTCAACGTTCACGTCTGAGTTTTCCAATGCTGACAGACACACTCATTGCAATTGAAACCGCCGCACTCGAAGCGGTGACCGGTGGCCGCCTCGATGCGGGCCCCAAGACGGCTTCGCCGCAGACGACGCAGGCGCTTGCACAGTGCTCGCAAGCATTCGTGCAGGGCTGCCAGCAGATCGCACAAGCGAAGCAGGCGGAAGGCCAGGGCATGCAGCAGGTGCTCGGCCAGGCGCTCCAGTCGAAGATGGGCGGCGGCGGCGGCGGACACTGAAAGCTCGCGGGCTCGATCCAAACGACCCGCAACGTCAGTAGCAGCAAGGCGAACATTCCCGGTGGAGAGCCGGCGCTGGCGCTGCGAGTTTGAAATCCTAACTGTCGGAGTCGTCGTCAGCGAGGGGTAACCCGAGCTGCGGCGATGGATCGAGCCGAGCGGCGTCGTCGAATCTGACGGCGCCGCTTTCGTCTGTGTAGTTGGCCGCGAGTCGCTGCGCGGCCACGGTGTCGACATTGCGCAAGCGGTCGAGTGCGAGCACGGCAATGTCGCTCCACGTGACCGACTTGCGCCCGCTGTCGAGCAGCGTTGCTTCGATGTCGCGCGCGAGCCGGCGCAGGTCGTCGTCCGTGACCGAGCCGCGATGCGCGGCCACGCGCTGGAGTGCGCGAAACAGCTTGTCGCTGTCGAACGGCTCGAGCTCGCCGCCGCGCTTGGTGACCTTGAGGCTCGGTGCGCCCAGCTTCTCGTAGGTCGTGAACCTGCGCTTGCACGCCGTGCACACGCGGCGGCGGCGTAGACCGTCGGCGGTCACCCGCGTCTCGGTCACGCTCGAATCGCCGCCACAGTACGGACACTGCACGTGGAAAGTCTACTTGGTGGATGCCGTGCAGCGAAATTTCGCCATCAGGCTCGGCGCGCCGCCGAGATCGGACATCCGGTAGAAGATGTCGCCGCGTACGGCAATCACCTCGGGAAACCCCGGGCCGAACGCATCGAACGGCACCGCGCGGCCGCCCTCGACGCGAAACACCTCGGAAAGCCCGAGCAAGTTGTTGGCCGCCCACAAGGTTCCGGAGGCCTGGTCGTACGTGCAGTCGGCGAGCCGGTCGTGCGCGTCGACGTCGATCGCGCCTTCCCGGTGCACGGCGAGCCGGTGGTCGGCGTCGAACGTGACGCAGTACAGCTTGCCGTCGCCCTTCGACGCCGCGTAGCCGGCGCAGCCGTCGGAACCCGCCTGCGGCGCGAGGCAGAGCCCCTCGTAGTTGCGGCCGCAGTTGGTCTTGTGCTTCTTGCAGACCATCTCGCTGTCCCGGTCGGCGATCGGGTACGGCCCGTCGACCAGCGCGAATCCGCCGTCGGTGCGCTTCCAGGCGTAGGCCCAGCCCGACGACACGAGGCCGTAGATCACGCCGTCGTGCGCCGACAGGCCCTCGAGATCGTCGGAGGTATCGCCGAGCGGCAGGTTGCCCTGCTCGAGCGTCGCGCCGGTGTCGGGATCGACGAGGCCGTACGCGCCGTGGTTGCCGCTGTCGCCGATGACGAGCAGCGCGGGCTTGCCGGCGATGTCGAGCCAGGCGGCGGCGGACGCCTCGGGCACCGGCGTCTCGGGTGCGAACGGCAAGGACGTGCAGCGCGACGCCGAGCCGACGGCCGGCAGGTCGACCGGGGCTTTCGTCTTGGCCTTACCGCAGGCCATGACCAGGACGAGCGCTACGCCGATCCGCACGGCTGCGCTATAGCATTGGTCGTTGCCGTATCTCGTCAAGGAGCTGTTCGGTCCGACGCTGCAAGGTGAAGGCGCGCACGCCGGCCGGCCGTGCGTGTTCCTGCGGTTTGCCGCGTGCAACCTCGCGTGCACCTGGTGCGATACCGACTTCGCGGCCGAGGGTGCGGAAAAGCTCGATGCCGCGACGATCGTGGACCGGCTCGTCGCGCTCGATCGCCACGGCGCGCGCATGGTCGTGGTGACCGGCGGCGAGCCGACGCTGCAATACGACGCGCCGCTCTCGGACGCGCTGCACGCCGCCGGATTTGCCGTGCACATGGAGAGCAACGGCACGCGCCGGCCCGAAGCGCCGGTCGATTGGCTGACCGTGTCGCCCAAGCCGCGATTTCATCCGAAATCGCTCGAGCTGGTCGCGGTCGTGCCGCACGAGGTCAAGGTCGTGGTCGATGACTCCGTCGACGCGGCCGTGCTCGCCGGCTACGAAGCCCGCTACGCGTGCGCGCACTACTTCGCGCAGCCGTGCGCGGGCGATCCGACGAGCCTGGCGCGTACGCTCGCGCTCGTGGCCGCGCGGCCAAACTGGCGACTGTCGCTCCAGCTGCATAAGATCGTCGGAATCCCATGACGAGCTTGGTCGCGAAGATGGTCACCGAGGCGTTTCATCGCGACGATGAAGGTCGGCCGCTGCGCGAAGGCCGCACGCCCGACGAGTTCTTCAAACCCGGCGAGATCGACTTCAAGACGTGTCCGTACGCGGGCGGTCGGTTCCAGCACGCGTTGCAGATGAACGCGTCGGCGTTGCGCCAGACCTCGGCTCACTGGGACGAGATCTGCAACGCGCTCGCGGTCGTGCGATCGGGCTACGCGGCCGTGCGGCCGTACAAGCCCGACGTGATGGACCTCTGGCGCGTCAGCCAGCTCGGCTCGTCGCTGCCGTGGTTCTTCCTGTTCAAGCAGGGATCGATTCCGGCGTACGCAGCCGCGCTCGCGAAGGCGACGCAGGGCGTCGGGATGTGGACGCAGAACATGCTGGTGCGCATGCTCACGCAGCAGTGGCAGCCGCCGGTGTTCGATCCGGCGACGATGGTGGCCGACGTCGAAGCGAGCGGAACGTTGATCGGCGCCCACGAGGTATGCGCCGGACCCGAGAAGATGATCGAGCGGTTCTTCGAGGTCTATCTCGGCGGTGAAGGCACCGGCGAGCTCGCCGGCATGCGCGACGAGCTCGTCAACTTCGGCGCGCACTACGCGAACTTCAAGCTGGTCGTGTGGATCTTCTATCTCGCGCGGCGTTACTTGCTCCACGAGGTCGGCACGCCGGAAGCGAAGAATTTGCTGCAGCACTGGCAGTGCGAGCCCGCGGACTTCTTCGTGCTCGAAGCGCCGGACCCCGCCAACGTGCCGCGGCCGATGCGCGCGGTCTGGCTGAAGCCGCTCGCCGATCTCGTCGTGTCGTTCGCGCCCGACAAGAGCGATGCGCCGCACGTCGCGTCGGCGCTGCAGCTCGCGCTCGCCAGCGGCTTGCCGGGCACGCCGGCGGAGACGTTCCATCGGCTCGAGACGATCTTCGCGGCCGCGGTCGCGCGCGTCGAGACCGCGTTCGGCGGGACCTCGCCGCCGACGACCGATTCGATCATCGCGGCAGGCACGCGCGCCGCTCTCGCCACGTAGTACCGCGCCACGGGCCTCCGGGAGATCGCGAGCGCCGGACGCGGCGCTGTGCTCGGGGGCGCCCCTCGGACCCGCTCGGCCTGCGGCGCGGCTTCGGTGGTTCGCTGCTTCGCATCGGCCCTGGAGAAGAAGGAGACAGAGCGCGTCGCGTCTCGTCAGCGCCTGGCCTCGCTCTCCGAGGGCCGCCCCTCGCGTCGCGCGTCGCGTCCGGCGGCGAGAACGCGGAGGCCTCACGCGTTGATGAGCTCCAACCTGCGCTCGGTATCGAGTCCCTCGCGTGCACAGCTGGCACGCGCGCGTACATCGGGCTCGTGTGGATTGGTGGGACTGGATGATGTTTGCCGCATCGGAGCCACCAGTTTTTCGCGCGCGCGACCTCCGGGCACAACGGGATTCAACCGAACGACACGGCCACTCATCGACCGTATCCTCGGCACGTGGACGAACGCATCGAAGCGGCGAAGGAGCGCGGGTGGCGCGAGGTCCGCGCGATCGACGACGCACACGCGCGTGGCGATCTCGATGACGACGGCTGGCACCGAGCGATCGCCGCGCTGATCGAGCCGGCGTACCTCGGAGCTGACACGATCGAAGGCGGCTCGGGCTACACCGGCACGCGCGGCGCGTGGGAGCATGCACGCGGGCTGATCGCCGATGGGCTCGCGCGGAGCGGTACGTTCCTCGACGTCGGCTGCGCGAATGGCTTGCTCATGGAGAGCATCGTCGTGTGGGGTGCCGCGCGCGGCATCGCAGTCGAGCCGTACGGGCTCGAGATCCTGCCGTCGCTCGCCGATCGTGCGCGGGCGCGCCTGCCGCACTGGGCGAATCGGATCTTCGTCGGCAATGCGCTCGGCTGGGTGCCGGTGACGCGCTTCGATCACGTGCGCACTGGTCTCGACTACGTTCCGCCACGGCGCCGCCGCGAGCTTGTCGCATGGATGTTAGACAAAGTCGTCGAGCCCGGCGGCCGGCTCATCCTCGGCACCCATAACGAAGAGCGAGCAACGCGTGATCTCGAAGGAAAGCTCGCCGATTGGGGCTACACGATTGCGGGCCGGGCCGAGCGCCCGCATCGCGTCCCTGAGGTCGCGTATCGCGTCGTGTGGATCGATCGCTAGCTCAGCCGCGTCGGTGTACGCGTTCTCCTCAATGCTGTGCCTGCGAGTTGCGCAGGCGAGCTGGCCGACGAAGGCGCGGTGCTCAGCGCCTGATCTCGATCTGCTGGAACGTCGGTTTCAGGCGCTCGACCGTAGCTTCGAGCTGCCTGCGCTGGCCGTCGAGGGCGCGGCGCGTGTCGACGTCGAGCACGCTGAGCGCGCCGTCGGTGCCGCGCCGAAATCGCCATGCACCCCACCAGTGAACGACGAGCTCGCCGAGCCCGGGATGAGCGTCGCGTGACATCGCGGCCCATTGCTCGAGGTCGCCGCCGAAGTTGTCGAGCTCGAGCTGTTCGAGCCGGCCGGCGAGCGGCGAGCCGAGCAGCCATCGCAGATCGGGTTGGTCGCACGGATAGCCGCGCAGCGTCAGTCGGCGCAGCGCAGGCAGCCCGGCGCCGAGCTCGATCGCGGTGCGCGGCTCGTCGGCGACGCGCCAGACGTCGATCGCATCGCGCTCGAGCAGCGGATACATGATCGCATCGATCGATCGGATCGGCAGCGCGTTGCCGTCGCGGCACAGCGTGACCAGCACGTCGCCGTCGATGCCGCGAACGCTGCGCAGCGCGCGCATGATCGGCGACAGCACGATCGCGGCGGCGGGCACCTTCGGCCCGCGCACGACGGGCCCGGTCTTCATCACGATGCCGCCGACGGTCGAGTCGAAGTCGAGCTGCGCGACGGTCGACCACATCGGATCGCCGACGACCTTGCTCAGCTTCGGCCGCGCCACGCGTTGCACGCGCGCGTCGGTCAGAAAGCCGTTCGCGAACCGCGTGTGCTCGGGATCGAGAATCGGCGCGAGCTTGCCGAGCCACGCGTCGCGATGCTCGGCGAGCAGCTCGCGTTCGCGCTCGCTGCCGGGGCTGCGGCATTGCAGCACGATGAGCTCGCCGCGCGGATCGCCGGCGTCCGAGAGTGCATCGGCGTAGACCAGCCGCATCGCGATGTCGTCGGGATTGCTCCGGACGGCGGCGAGCAGCGCGGCCAGATCGGCCACTCAGTCGCTCAGATACTCGTTGCGGATCGACGCGAGCGCGATCACGCCGGCGCCGAGCACGAGCGGCAACACGAGCGTGATCGCGATGCTGACGCCGAGCGCCTTCGCGAGCGTCGCGGCGCCGAAGAACGTGCCGACGGCCTCGACCGACATGATCGACACGACCAACGACCACGCGGCGCGCGAGCCGCGCATCGACAGCGGGATCATCGCGCCGAGCACGAGACTGACCACGAGGCAGAAGATGCTGAGCGCGGCCGGGACGCCGCTCGCGACGCCGGCGATGCCGCTCGCGAGGGCCGCGAGCGCGACGAAGGCGGCGATGCCGTGTGCGACGAGCCGTGCCGACATGGCCTACAGTCTACTTCTTTCGCCTGAACAATGAGCCCCAGAACCCGCGCGGCTTGTCGCCACCCTCGCCGCCGTCGTCGCCGTTCGGGGTGCCCTGCGCGTCATCGGATCCGGGAACCTCCGACGGCTCGGCCATATTCCCCATCATCTCGATCCGCGGCTCGGTCGGGGTCTCGAGCTGATTCGTCGAGATCCGATGGCCGAACGACGCCGCCATCGCCGGCTCGGCCTCGAGCGCCTGCTGGGTCTCTTCTTGCTCGACCGCGTATTCCTTGCGGAACAGCTGGCGCACGAACTGGCGCAGCTCCTTCGGATCGAAGCGATAGCCGGCGATCAGCGCATCGAGATCGGCCGCGAGCTGCGCGGCACTCTGGTAGCGATCGGCGACGTCGCGGGCGACCGCGCGCAGGCTGATCGCATCGAGCTCGGGCGTGACGCGGCGATTGAAGCCCGACGGCGGCGGAACTTCCGCCTTGCGGACCTTCTCCATCAGCGCGAACTCGGTGTCGCCGCGGAACAGCTTCTCGGTCGTGAGCATCTCGTGAAGGATGATCCCGGCGGAGAACACGTCGGTGCGCGCGTCGAGGGGCATGCCGCGGATCTGCTCGGGCGACATGTAGCTGAACTTGCCCTTGAGCACGCCGATCTCGCTGGTGAACTTCATCAGCGCCTGCGCGATGCCGAAGTCGAGCAGCTTGACGTCGCCGTCGTACGACAGCCGCACGTTCGACGGCGAGACGTCGCGGTTGACGATGTTGAGCACGCGGCCGTCGGGCCCGGCGAGGTTGTGCGCGAAGTGCAGCCCCTCGGCGATGCGCGCGGCGATGTACACGGCGTGCGGCACCGGGATGCGCTGCTGCGTTTCCTGGCAGCGGCGCAGCACCTGCGTGAGATCGCGCCCGCCGATGTACTCCATCGCGATGAAGTGGCGGCCGTCGGTCTCGCCGACCTCGCAGGTCTCGACGATGCACCGGTTTTTCAGCAGCATCGCGAGCTTGCCCTCGCGATTGAACATGTCGACGAACCGCGCCTCGCGTGCGAGCTGCGGCCGCATGACCTTGACCGCGAACAGGCGCTTCTCGCCCGACTGCGGCCGCGCGCGGTAGACCTCCGCCATGCCGCCACGTGCGATCAGGCCGAGCAAATAGTACGGCCCGAAAGCGACCGGATCGTTCGGCGCCCCTGGCTGTAACTTGCCCTCCTGCGATGGTCGCTCCGAGACCACGGTCGGCGGACCTTACCACGTCACGACGAGGCGCTGTCCCGGGTCTAGGTGGACCTCTCGCTCCTCGGTCCGTAGCCCCGAGTCGTCCTTGAGGACCATCTTGAGCTTGTGGCCGTCCGCGGGGACCGCGACCCCGACCTCGGGCGAGGTGATGCCGAGATCGATCATCACGCCGGGCGCCTTGGGGTTCTCGAGCGCGATCCGGCCGAAGGGCGATTCGAGCTTGTTGACGACGATGGCCCACCGGAACGCCATGGCCGCCGGCTTGCCGGGCTCGACGGTCGCGTACTCGAACAGCGCCATCTCGTACTTCGAGTTGAAGCACAGTCCCTTGTAGTTACCGGGCGCGACGGCCAGGCCCTTGTCAGGCAGCTTGCCGGTGATCCGCTGGCGGTTGATCCACAGCTCGGCGCACGGCAGGCTCGACGAGAGCAGCAGCGTGCCGAGCCCGCTCCGCGGGTCCTTCGCGAGCTCGCCCCGCACCAGGTCGGCGTTGGGACCGAACGGCCGCTCCACGAGATAGCGCAGGTAGAACTCGCGCTTCTTGTCGGGCGCGTCGAGCTTGTCGTAGGTCGCGCCGAGCTCGCGCAAGAAGCCCGGCAGGTCGGGCGCGAGCACGGCGCCCATGTGGAAATCGACGAGCGCGTCGCCGAATTGCTTGGCCGAGAACGCGGCGCGGCCGGCGGCGAACGCCCGGTTGGCCTCGGCGACCGGGGGCACGAGCGCGAGCTTGTCGGCGAACGGATCCGGCGACGCCGCCAACCGCTGGGCCTCGGCTTGCGCCTGGTCGCGATCCTTGGGGTCGGTGGCGGCGGCGGCGTAGGTCGACCACGCCTCGGCGGCTTCCGTGTTCTGCCCGGCGAGCGTCCACAGCGTCGCGAGCTGCTTTTGCTCGGCGCTGCCGGCGCCGCGCGCGACCGCGAGCGCCTCGTACAGCGGAATCGCGTGCGCCCAGTCGCGCGCTTTCGCGGCTTTTTCCGCCGGCCCGACGAGGAACGCGGAGAGCTCGACCCGCGACTGTTTCGTCGCGACGGTCCTGTACAGCTCCGGCTCGTCGGCCCATGCAGCCGTTGTAGCGAGCGCCACGAGCGTGGCGACCAGCGCTCTCATTCGCCAAAATCGTAGCGCGGTTTCATCGCACCTCGCACTTCAGGGACTCACCTCGTTTGTACGGCGCCCCACTCACCTTACGAATTCACGTTTGGAGTCAGGAAGTTGCTCGAGTGCTATCGTGGTCATGGGCGATGCGAGCGGTCATCCTCGAACGCAACAAGCTCGTCGGACGCAAGGTGGCGCGTCTGTTCAACGCCGCCGGTCTCGAGGCGAGCACGATCGAGGAACCCAGCCAGATCGGCGGCGCGCTCGACGACGCCGATGTGCTCTGCGGCGACGTGTTCGACGCCGACTTTCTCGCCGAGCAGGTTCGCGCGCACAAGAAGCTGCACGGCGTGCTGTGGACCGCCGAGCCGCTGCGGCGCGCGCTGCGTTTCTTGATCGAGACGCCGCGCATCGATCACGTGCTCGCGCGCAAGGACTTCGACTCGGCGCCGCGCGCGTGGGAGGTCGTGATGCTCGCCCGCCGGTTCGTCGCGCGCGATACGCCGACGCTGGGCGCGTATCTCGATTGGGGGCACGGCGCGCTCGAGCTCGACGTGCGCACGACCGCGGATCGCGATCACGCGACGGCGGCGATCGGCGAGTACGTGATGCGGCTGGCCGTGCCTCGCCGCGTGGCCGACATGTTCGGCGAGCTCGCGCACGAGCTGCTCATGAACGCGATGTACGACGCACCCGTCGACAAGCAGGGCGTGCCGAAGTACGCGAGCGATCGCAAGGCCGACCTCCAGCTCACCGAGCGCGAGCGCCCCGTCGTGCGCGTCGCGTCGGATGGCAGCAAGCTCGTCTTGCAAGTCCGCGATCCGTTCGGCCGGCTCGAGCGCCGCCACGTGCTCGACGGCCTCGCGCGCGGCCTCGCCGGCGGTGAGATGGACCGTTCCCAGGGTGGCGCGGGTCTCGGGATGATGGTGTGTCACAACGCGTCGTCGGCGATGTTCTTCGACGTCGTTCGCGGTACTCACACGGAAGTGACCGCCGTGTTCGAGCTCGACATGAATCTCCGCGAGCTCCGCACGCAGGCCAAGTCGTTGCAGTTCTGGAGCACCTGATGGAAGTCCAACGCGCCTCGCGATCGAGACTGTCGGCTCCCGCCGCTCCGGCAGAGCCCAAGCTGGCGATCGAGAAGTTCGCCGACGGTCCGATCACGTGCTTGCGGTTCTCCGGCACGATCGACGAAGCGTTCGACGGCAAGAAGCTCGCGAACACCGTCGAGTGCGAAGCACTGGTTCTCGACTTGGGCGGCGTCAAGAAGATCTCGTCGTTCGGCATCCGCGAGTGGGTCGACTTCGTCAACGCGGCGTGCGCGCGCGCCAAGCAGACCGTGCTCATCGAGTGCTCGCCGAAGGTGACCGACCAGCTCAACATGGTCGCGAACTTTGCCGGCTCGGGCCGCGTGTTCAGCTTCTACGCGCCGTTCCGCTGCGATTACTGCGACTCGGAGCATCGCGTGCTGCTCGACGTCGCCAAAGACTTCGAAGCGATCAAGAGCATGAAGCTCGCCGAGCGGCCGTGCCCGACGTGCCGCGAGTCGATGTACTTCGACGACGACGGCGCGACGTACTTCTCGTACGTGATCGGCCAGGGCGGCTTCGAGCTGCCCGCCGAGATCGTGCACTTCCTCGCGGCCAAGCTCGACTATCGCGTGGGCTCGCTCGACGGCAAGCTGCGCGTCGACAAGGTCATCGAGGGCCGCATCACGTACCTGCGGCTCACCGGCGATCTCAACAACACGTTCCAGAAGGACAAGCTCGCCGAGGGCCTCGAGGGCACGGTGATCGTCGATCTCGCGGGCGTGCCGCGCGTCGAGCCCGCGGGGGCCGCGTCGTGGCGCGCGTTCGTGCAGCAGGTGTCGCCGCTCGTCGATCAGATCGATCTGATCGGCGTCGCGCCGGCGGTGCTCGAGCGGATCTGCACCAAGGAAGATCTCGGCGCGAAGGTCGCGGTGCTCGACTTCGCGCTGCCGTACGCGTGCGAGACGTGCGGCACGACGAGCGCGCAGTCGATCGAGGTCGTCAGCCACGCCGAGGTCCTCAAGTTCGCGACCGCGCCGGATCTGCGCTGCCCGACCTGCAAGAACGCGCTGCAGTGCACGGCGAGCGAAGCGCTGATGACGATCCTGCCGGGCTTGCCCAAGCCGACGGTGACCAAGGATCTCGCGCGCCAGATCGACGAGCTCAAGAGCCGCAAGCTCGAGCGCCGCACCGCGAATTCGCCGCCGCTCGCCAAATCCGGCGAGACCCCGTTGCCGCGCCGCGGGATCGCGCCGGTCGCGCTTGGATTTGCAGCGCTCGCCGCGCTCGCGGTCGTCTGGCTCGCGTACTCGCGGTCGCACGCCACGCCGAGCGGCCCCTACAAGCTCGGTCCGGTCGCCGGACGCAGCGCGCCCGCGCGGCCCGCGTGGATCGGCACCGGCACGCTCGGCTCGGTGACGTGCAGCGGCGCGGCCTGCGTCGGCGTGTCGCTGCCGTTCGCGAGCCAGGAAGAAGCCGAAGACGACGCGAGCGACGCCGCGTACGAAGGCGTCGCGTACGCGGTTGCCGGCGACGGCTGGCTCGCATCGATCGCGCCGCAGCTCGTCGAGACGCGTGCCGCGGCGCTCGCTGCGGTCCAGCGCGACGCGCAAAGCGCCCAGGCGCGCCGCGACGTCTCCGACGGTCGCCACGCGGTCGCGCGGCTGTTCAAGCGCAGCGCACCGCCGGTCGCCGCGCGCTACTGGGAATCGTACGACTCGCCCGACGGCAAGCGCTTCGTCGCGTTCGCGAAGGTCGAGCTCAATGCAGCGGAAGCCAAGCGGCTCGCCGGCAGCGCATCGCCGCCGAGCCACTCGCTCGGCGCGACCGTCGTCGATCTCCAGCCCGAGCTCGGCTGGCGCTTTCCCAAGCTCGATCACGGCGCGATCGTGACCAAGCTCGAGCCGGGCCCGCTCCAGGACCTCGGGCTCGCCGAGCACTACATCATCCTGTCGATCGATGGTCACGACGTCGCCGATGCCGCGTCGCTGGCGAAGCTCGCGCTCGAGGAGTACACGCTGCTCTCGAACCGCGGCGGCACGTTGCGCGTGCTCGTGCAGGCCGATACCGGCGAGCCGCGCGAGTTCAGCACCACGATCCAACCGGCGACCGTCGTGCAGGTTCCCTCGCACACCGGCCGGCAAACCGGCCAGGCCGGCACACCGCAGCCGCCGGGCGGCGCGGTCAACGTCTGGGATCGCTACGGCGGAAATCGCGGCAGCGGGCGAGATGATCCGACGCAGTAGCGTCGCGCTTCTCGTCGTGGCGAGCGTCGCCGCGGCGGCGCCGTCGGCGAAGTTCACGCAGGAGTATCAGGCAGGCGTCGACGCGTTTCGCCTCGGCAAGTTCGACGACGCGCGCATGCACCTCGAGAAGGCGCGGACGATCGCGCCGAAGCTGCCCGGTCCGCATCGATTCCTGGCGGCGGTCGCGCAGGCGCAGCAGCGCTGGGACGATTGCATCGGATCGGCGCGCCGCGCGCTCGAGCTCAACCCGACCTCGACCGAGACCGCCGAGACTCGCAAGCTCCACGACGCCTGCCGCACGTCGGCCGGGCGTGTGCCGTACCGCGGCCCCGCCCTCGGCGAGGGTGCAGCGATCGCGGTGACCGCGAACGTCGAGGGCGCGACGATCCGGATCGGCGGCCTGACCTACGGCGGCACGCCGCTCGATCCGCGGCCGATCACCGCCGGATCGCACGCGATCGAGGTCACCAAGCTCGGCTACAAGCCGGTTACCGTCACGGTCGACGCGCTACCCGGCATCGTGACCGACGTCGCGGTCGAGCTCGCCCCGGCGAGCTAACCCGGCGAATCTCGCAGTCGCCGTTGGAGTAGGTGGAATCTAGACTCCGCGCGGTGGCTTATCTACCATTCGCCTGGGGACGTGCGCGTCATTGCCACAAGTCTGCTCGCGCTGTTTGCGGGTTGCGTCGACGGATTTCAGGGCTCGAACATCGAGCTCGATTTCTCGCCGGGCATTCCTGTGCTCGCGTCGCCAGGTGCGACGCCCGGACCGGGCGAGTTGCCGTCGGACACGCACTTCACGCTGTACGCGTATCAAACGAGCCCCGACATGACGACCGGCTCGCTGTTCGCGATCACGACGTTCGAGATCCATCGCATCGTCGATCTGTCATCGCCGTGCTTCATCGACGTCGGCGAGCACGTGCGGCATCCCGGCTTGCACGTGTCGCAATACGCCACGGTCATCGGCCAGGACGTTGGAATCCCGGACGTCACGAATCCGCCGCCGACCGCGACGCCCGAGCAGGAGCAAGAAGCCGCGACTGCCGATCAGCGCGAGGCCGACATTCAATTGTTGACGGGCCCGAGCGGCATCCTCGCGGTGACGTCGGCATCGACATCGACCTATCCGGCGGTCGCGACGAACTGCACCGATACGGCGGGCATTCCGCCGCCGATGTGCACCGACGCCGACTCCAACGCGCGCCGACTCGCTGCGTGCCAGGCCGCGTGGAAGGCCGACCCGAATCATTACGAAGGCACCGATCGCGTGCTGACCTCGCCGCTCAACGGCGTCGACCACGGCATGGTCGACGGCCAGAACCCGATCAACCTGTCGCCGGTCGGCGGCGCGGGCTTCTATGTCGACTCGAACCTGGTCGGCTTCGACGGCTACGCGATCTACGCGGCGCCGAACGATCAGACGACGCCGGGCGGGACGCTGCTCCTGTTCGGCACCCCGACGTATCCGACGCGCGGTGTCACGCACGTCGATCTCGCCAGCCCTGCGACCGGTCTCATCACGGCCGAGCTGGCGATCTTCTCCAACCTCGGAGACGACAATGTGCAGTTCTAGACTCGCGCTAGCGGCGATCGCGATCGCGTTCACCGTGAACGCCAACTGCAACAGCACCAATTGTGGGTCGGGCACGATCGACAAGAACGGCGTGTGCACACCCGCCGACGAGACGGTCGGAACCGCGATGTGCGGCTCCGGCACGATGCTCGAAGGCGATCAGTGCGTCGCGTCGTCTCCGCCGACGGAGTGCGATCCCACGACGACGATCCCGATGACCGATCCGACGACCGGCGTCGTGACCTGCATCGGCACCGGCGGCGGCGGCTGTAGCGCGCCGTTCGCGTGCCCCAAGCCGGCGACCGGCAAGCAGACGATCTGCGGTCAGCTCTTCGACTTCGAGGACAACAGCAAGCTCGCCGACGCCAACGCGACGGGTGCGCAGTGCATGGGCAGCGCGACGAGCGGCCCATGCGCGCTCCAGATCCTGCCGTTCGACGCGGTCACGTTCGCGAAGAACCCGACCGGTACGCCACCGCTCGACAGCGATCCGGTCTACATCGACGACTGTGGCCGCTATCGCGTGCCCAACATCACGCTCGGCCCCGGTCCGTTCATCGCGCTCGGCATCGACGACGCCGGTCAGCCGCTCGGCCCGACCGGCCAGACCGTCACGACCGGCATCGCGCTGCCGAACCAGCCCAACGCCGCGATCACGAACGAGGAAGCGTTCATCGTCAACGAGACGACCGTCGGCGAGTGGGCGATGACCGGCTCGGACACGCCGCCGCTGTCGTCGGGGATCTACGTCGCGGAGTTCCGCCAGCACGCGTGCGCACAAAACGATGCGATGTGCACGGACAACGATCCGTTCGCCGCGCAGGGCGGCGTGCAGTTCACGAAGTCGAACGTCGTCGTGCCGGCCGCGTACTTCGCGACCGAGACGGTGCACGATCACGTCGATGGCTCGGCGACGGCGACGAGCATCAACGGCGCGGCGCTGTACACCGGCGCGGTCGTGACCGACGGGCCGATCTACAGCGGCTCCGGCGGCATCTCCGACACCGCGAACTGCAAGTGGGAATCACATCCGGCCGCGTCGCTCGCGGGCATCGTGTTCTTCCAGATCTATCGTCCCGTCAACGCCACCATCTCCTCCACGTGCACCCAGTAGCACGCAGCCTCGCGATCGCTGCTCTCGCCGCAGGCGGGGCAGCGCCGGCCGCCGCCGACCCGACGAGCGGCGTCGACGCCGTGCTGTTCCGGCCGTCGTACGACGCGAACGGCGTGTTCGCGCTCGAAGGCGCGCGGCTCATGCCGCTGCACGACATGTCGTTCAAGATCTTCGGCGGCTACACGCCGGATCCGATCGATGCCGCGGTGCCGGGCATCGGCGCGATGGCGGGCGACACGCAGCGCGATCACATCTTGAACTACGCCGCGCAGCTCGATCTGTCGTTCGGCATGACGCTCACCGATCACGTCGCGTTCGGCTTCGAAGCGGCCGGCTATCGCGCGGCGGTCGGACCCGGCTACGGCCAGCGCGGCCTGTACGGCACCGGCGGCGTCGTCGAGAAACCGTCGTCGGGTCTGGTCTCGCTGCGCCCGCTGTCGAACATCGATCCGTCGGCGAGCCCGAACGATCCGTCCGCGTTTCTCGGCGACGAGCTCGCCGGCCCGCTCGACGTGCACGTCGGCCTCAAGGTCGCGCTCTATCGCGATCCGCATCTCGCGCTCACCGCGATCGGCTCGGTGTTCCTGCCGTTCGGCGAGGAGAACATGCTCCTCGGCGACGCGAACTTGGTCTACGAGCCGAAGCTCGCGTTCGAGTGGCGGCCCGATCCGAACAAGCTCACGCGCATCGTCGCGAACGCGGCGGCGCGGATCCGCGAGCGCACCGTGCTGCAGGCCTACGACGTCCAGGATCCGATGGCCACGCCCGCCGACGCCAAGGTGTTCATGGACATCGGCTCGGAAGCCGTGCTCGGCATCGGCGCGGTCTGGCAGATCGCGCCGCGCTTCATGCTCGCGGCCGAGGCGCAGGGCTTCTTGCCGCTCCCCGACGGGCTCAGCTACGGCTCGTGCGTGCTGTACAGCGGCGCGCCGTGCTCGACGCTCACGAGCGCCGATTACTTCGCGGGCGCCAAGCACGGCGACCTCACCGCGCTCGCAGTCGGCGGCATGATGATCCGGCTGTCGCAGGATCTCACCGCGAACGTCGCGGTCGGCACCGAGCAGGGCGGCGATCGCGGCGCGCCGTTCATGGTGCAAGGCGGCCTGACGTGGGCGCCGCAGCCCGGCGGTGCCGGCGCCGGCGATCTGCACGACCGCGACGGCGACGGTATCCCCGACTCGCGCGACGCGTGCCCCGACGAGCCCGAGGACAAGGACGGCTTCCAGGACGAG